>JACCDG010929753.1_pt1 | contig 139469 bp, 194 predicted proteins | sample 7442471 | NCBI WGS metagenome assembly JACCDG01 (sample SAMN15323444, study PRJNA562643) | freshwater metagenome | isolation source: river surface water | place: USA:Blue River Watershed | collected 2017-08-17
AATATATCCGCCACTCAGAATTAAGGTTCTAAGTATCCACGGATGATTATGTGGGTCTTTATCTTCATCACTTTTAGCAATATAATGAAGATATAATGAAAATCTCTTACACGATAATAGTTGCCATCTTTTAAAGTGTAGCTCACCAGCTTTACTTCTTATCTCTTTAACTAGCTTCGGGTACATCTTCTCTCCATGTAAAAACATCTTTATCCGTTAGGCCAATCCACTTCAACGTATGTTTATTTTGTAGAGGATATGACTTTGTCAGATTCATCCTACAATCTGCCATAGCAAGAATCAACCTAGAAACCAAATCTTCCTCTTCTTTACGTGTTCGCCCGTTATTAAGTTCGACGTAAACGTTATCGACCAGTTCCTTATTATCTTTATGAAGATAGGAAACGGCAAGGAAAATAGTGTGTTTTCTTTCTGCCCTTTCGTTATCTTTAACTAATGAGCATGTAGAGCCTACGCTAACACAATAAGCCGCGTTATCCTGTTCATCACTAGGTTCAATACTTGGTAATGTATCTACAATTGATTGTGTAGCTGGATAATTAGCTAGAAGAATAGCTGTCATAGCCGATACAGGTTTTGCAGCATGTCCACTACCTACAACTGACCTAAGTTCATCAGAACTATATGGAACCCTAGCACCTAGAAATACACTACTTCCGCCACCATTTTCAAGTAGCGTTGAGATAGCTCCTGTTCCGCCACCAGTAACTGTTAGATAGAGTTTTGCTTTGCTTTTCAAAATGTTCTCAACGACGTTCATCTTGTTACCTTAGATAGTACGAATTATTTCTTATTATTTACTATAGCGGTCGCTAATTCTAACAATTTAGCTTCTGTTAGGTTATTTTTCAACATATTTATATCCTTGTGAAGCCATTGAATGTTATCTTTGGTATATCCTTTTGAATTATCTATTCTATCTAGTGACGCTGTTTGAGATACTGAGTCTCTAGTATAGTCTCTACAAAAACATAGGCTCATACCTGACAAGGCACATTTTCTATCTTGTTCTAGAAATAGATTCCAACAAAATTCTTTATCTATTGAGAATTCTAATTTTCTTGACTTAGCACCTTTAACTATTCTAGTCCAATATGACCCACTAATATCACCATGTCCCTTCCATAGTGATTCAGAGTGATAACATCCACATGATATAGTAAGACCCGCTCTTAACGCCGTACCACTAACCTCTTTTATGGTTCCACACTCACATTTACATATCCAATATTTAGGAGCAAATTTTTTATATGGTCTACTAGACTCTTTTATAACCTCATATCTACCTACTTTAGCCCCGGTCATAGATTTTTTACTCCATGACCTACCTTTCATTTTTACACCTAGTTTTATAAGTTTACATCTTAGGGTAGAATAAGGAATGTTAGTTATAGAAGATATTTTCTGAATAGTTAGATTTTCCTGTATGTACATTTTAACAATATCGTTCATAGCGTTCTCCGTAAATAATTAAGTTGACACGTTGTCATACTTAGTACACGTAAAACAGCTTTATTGTTGTCAAATCATATTCTGAGAACAATTAAAATACCTATCTGTAGGTTGCTTGAAGAATCGACCAATAGTTACGTGGAATCGAGGACGATAAGATAGACCTAAGTGTAACCTTATCTTCGTAAGGTCTTCTGAATAAACATTAATCCAGACGTGCTTGCCATTATCGGAGTAAGGAATAGGGTTATACTCGAACCAAATCCACTCACCATTACGATACTTCCAGTTCTCAGGATATTTAGGTTTCTCACCTTTGATTACAGATATATGCGTACTATGAGGAGTTCCTACATCTAAGTCTATTCCTTTCTTCTTTAAGAAGTAGTTATAATACTTAATAAAGTCAAATGATAGCGAAGCATACATCCACCAATCTTCATAGTATTTGGTGTTAGGCATTGGGTCATATATTAATTTCGCCTTAGCTCTTATCATCTTATATTCCAATGAAAACGCCACGATATACGTGGCGAATTATTAAAGTGGACACGCACGCATCGAAGCGTGGTTTTGGCCGATATTTATCGTTTACGTCTACAACCATACTTAGTTCATTCTAAACTAAGAACATAGTGGCTTAGCCACAGTTACATAACAACTGCTAATGTCATCCTTACAGTTTATTAGCTTCCCTGTAATTCTCTACAGTGGTATCGACCTGTAGAACATCTAGGCTACATTACGCAGCCAAAGCGAAAAATCTGTTTGCATTTATCGTTTTGAATCATTTTTACGAAGCCTTGATTCAACTTCGGGTTGCAATAAAAAACTCTAATCACCAAGCGATTCCTGTCGTGCCCGTTCATAAGATTCTACACAATTTTATCGGCGTTGTCAAGCCAAATCTTTAGAGAATCTTTATTGTGCCAGTCTTATATTTATAAGGCGTTGAATTTCCATACTTTGAAATATGAGCCTCAATGTCATTTAGACTAATATCTGTAACAATGTCCGTTTCAACAAAAACAGATTTAGATTTAGTAAAATCGTAGTAATAAGAGCATAAGCTCGAACTACTTCCATCAATAAAATCCTTGAAATACTTTTTCTTATCTCCAAGAGAATCAACTTTATAATCTGGAATGTTATACCAAAGTTGTCGTTTACTATTTGAGTACTTATAGTTTCCGTTGCTACCATCGATAACTAAATCAACAGTGCAATTTCCAAGAAATAGTAGTTTCTCACCTTTCCTATTCTCATAGATTCTTCCAGCAATTAATTTATTAGCTGGAATTGGTCCGGCGTTCTTAATCTCTTGTGATTCAATAGCATGTTTGTGTAAATCAGAATCAACTCTAATAAGTTTCATCTCAGAACCAATCTTACACCAAAGTAAATCACAATTAATTACACTTTTGGTAATAGATGAATTTGAGATAATATCTAATAGGATATCTTCTCTAATGTCAAAGTAATAACCTTCTTTAGTTACAACTTTATAAGCTCTACCGCCCTGACTTCGTTTTTCTAATGAAACAATACGAACGCCATTAATAGGTTCATTAGTACGACTAATTTTTGTAACAGGGTCATAAATATATTTCTTAGTTTTAACGCACCAAGTAGCATAACCTTTAGCCCATTTTTCACCTGTCTCAAGAGTTTTACTGTTATCAGAATCTGAGCAATAAGATGGTAATACAGTAATCTTATTTGAGATGATATTATCACTGTCACCATCCCACGAGAAGCCAACTTCACAAGCGGGTGAAGAGAAATAAGTTACATTAACTGGAATACTTGCAATTATACGCACTTGATACCTTTCAAAAATAATGTTGTTTACGAAGCTATTCTAGCATAGTATCGGCCTTTGTCAAGGCTTTTCCCAAGGAAATTTTTTAATTGGGTGCGGCGGTAATATAGGGTTACTTTTCACTGGAAAACCACGCTCTTTAGAGTATTTCGCTATTACATCTCCGAAAGCGGCCTCATGATAACCTTCTTCAAAAAAGTAGACTTCGTTAATATCAGTCTTAGAGTTATTAGCACCCCAAGATATAATCTTCTCTAAGTATGAATGTAAAGCATCGCGTTCTAGTATATAGCATTTATATTGCCAGTCTTTTACATCAGCATACATATTATTATGTAGTGCATACATTGTAGTAGTAAATGTACCAGATGCCGCAAATGCTCTACTATCAAATGTCTGAAATTTACTATAATGTCCTATCCTATAGCAAGGATATGTTACTTGCTGAGAAATCATATACTGACTATTAGCCTTAAAATCAAGTCTATCAACTACTATTGTTCGGCTAGATAGATAATCCTTTTTCTCTTGCATTTCTAATAGTATAGGCTCTTTTGAATCTTTTGCCCAATCACGCTTTAATTCAGAAATTACTATCTTACTTTCTGTTGAATTGTCGGTCGCTATATATATAGTATCATCCATAGAAAATAGCAGAGAAAGAAGTAATAGCGCTGCGTTCATGATTACTCACATATTATGATAATTCTACCGTCTTTTGTTTTAGGAACATCTCCTACTATTTCTAACTTAGAGAAGCCGACAGTCTTTAGCATATCTTCTAAGCATGTTATATTTGGCGCCCACCAGTTTGTGGGGTCATTATTTAACTCTTTGCCGGGATAGAACTTCATAGCTGGATAACCAACGTCTTGACAACTTATATAGGTTTCTATAATCATTTTACCACTAGTAATTTTTCTAACGTTTTCTAAAGCTAGAAGTGGATGTTTTAAGTGGTATAGAACGCCCATAAACATAACTACGTCAAATGGACTACCGCCAACATCATATACACTAATTGTTTTTCTATTAACGTTAGTTAGCTTATTCTTATACATTACATAATCAAATTTATCTTCCCAAGATTTACTATTCCACGGTCCAACGTCTATTCCCATAACGTTACTAGCACCAACTTTAGCTGCATAAGCCGAATAGTAACCATCCCAACATCCAATATCAAGAACTGTTTTATTTACCATATCTACTTTAGATAGTAGTGACTCTCTATCTTTTAGGATTTTATATGGTATAACCCCGTCAATTTCTTCTCCATCGTCGAACTTAAAGCTGTGGAACCATATCGAATTTGGCTTTATCATATATTTCCTTGTATATTAGATATACCAGTATAAATAAATTCTTTTATTTCTGGTTTTTCTGATTCGTACCAAGTACTAAGAAAGTACTTTAATCTATACTCTTCATTATCTCTACTTTTGTAAGTTTTATCATCTAACTTAATACATTCTTGACCTAATTCATTTATTATTAATTGGTCATCAAATGAATAACGATTACATCTATCAATTAAATCTGAGACAACTTTATTATTATTTATACTTTCAAGATGCTTTAAATAAGATTCTTTATCACCAACAAAATAGACATTATCTTTAGTTGCGTTTCTTGATACGCCTATTGTAGCATACGAGTTTTCAAGGCCAGTAACTGCTAATACCTCTTTAGCACAAGATTTAATTCCATTGACAAACCCTATATTATTAGCACGAGAGAGCAAAGGAAATACTTCATATCCGTTTTGCCCTATATGTAGTTGTTGCATCAAGTCTCTATCTTCACCAGTCCAATTAGATAGCGTTTCATATCGACTTTTCCATATTGCCCACGCTGTTGAATTATACCATTGTCTAGCTTGTACTTCGTGAGATAAAGCGTCGTGATATTCTCCGTCTAGAAAATTATACGCTGTTACTGTTTTTATTGATTCATCATTATTAAATGTTTTTTTAGCCCATTCAAAGTATTCAAGTGCGTCACTAGATAACAGAACATCATCTTCTATGACTATGATAAAATCGGTCATCTTCATACATGCTCTTACAGCTTCTTTCTTATTAACCCATAAGCCTTTCAAAGAGTTATTTAATATAATCTCTTTATCTAAGTTAGACGCTTTGATAATATCAAGTACCTCACAGTCACACGGTTCTACAAAGAAGAAAACTTTATAGTTCTCAATTCCTTTACATGCTTCTAGATGATTAATACACTCTCGTTCACAGTCTGGACGATTATATGCTAATGATACAATTACGTTTTTCATATTACATATCTACTTTTATTATATAGTACTAATTGACTTGGATTCATAATTATCTTAGCTCCATTTTTATGCATTGGAATATGTATTGTTACATGGTCACAATCTTCACTTGTATATCTATATTGTTTATCTGTGTAGATTTGATTATATATAGCAAGACCTCCAAAGCATGACATACAATCAACCGGCTTATCTCCGCGATTATAAGCCCTTATATTTATATCTGAACTATTATGGTCTTCATAGTTACCTATATCACGCCAAGCCCAACTATCATAGTATAATCTTCTAATAGTAGACTCGACTGTATCGTATATTATTGAGTTTGACCCACAGACATCCCAAGTATAACTAAAAGAATTTGCAATACCTTCATAAGAAAATCCGCCCTCAATATCCGCGTCATAAAGTAGATAATAATCTGATGGAAATTTTAACATCTCGTCACGTAGTACATTTCTACAATACGCCATTTTTACTTTGCGTTCAATACTTTTATCCTGTTCCATTATAGGAAACTTATTCGACTCGTGTATAACTCTATCTATAACATTAGATGATTCTAACATATCTAATGTGTTATCAATTGAATCATTCTCATAAGCGACTATATAAGTTTTCTTAAAGAACTGTTTTAAGAACTCTAACCTATAGAGGTTATATGGAAGTATATTACTAATATCTCTAGCTAGAATACCTATAGTTACGGAAGATTCAGCCATCTTAGAAAATCCATATGATACTCTATTTATATAGTTATTCCATTGGTTCTTAGCTACCATATAGTAATCATCTGGAAATCTGGAAGCCATATACTTATTTATAAGGTATTTATCTTGTGTCATTAAATGTGCCATTAAATGAAAAAAGAGGACAAGAGTTAAACTCCTGCCCTCTAATTTGTTAGTTGTAATTAAACTTAGAAATCTTCGTCATCATCGTCGAAGTCGTCGTTATCGGAGTACTCATCTCTAATTTTTACATCTGAAATGTTTTCAGCTTTGAACTGACGATATTCACCTTGGCACTTTTCATCTCCAAGTAGAGTACCATGTACAACTGATATACCATTTCTATCGAACTCAAGCTGAGTAACAAGAACATGACGTTGCTTTGAGGTTCCGTCAGACTTTTGATATATAAACTTGATTTCGTTATTCTCGTATACATCTTCAAGGTAAGCGTCGTTAAACCTTTCCTCTTCCTTATATACGTCGTCAGTTACTGAAGAGTATGAAGCCTTCTTCAATGGGCTAACATAATCTTGTAGAACTTCATACGCGCAAGTACGCATCTTTGTTCTGTTATAGTCTGGAGGCACAGCAACAACATCTGCTGGATTTACCTTAACAATCACAACCTTATCTGATGAACTGTTATACCAACCACCGGGACCAGAATATTCAAGGCATCCAACGTGAAGTCCGTATGAGCATTCCGCAGACCTATTTGGGTCTACATCTTCACGCTTACATTCAATTACTTCACCGGGAGCGTTATAGATACGTCCATCTTCACGAACAGTACCTTTAACAAGTTGCATCTTACCAGCAGCCTTAGACCAGTAAGTTCCATCTACAGTCTTATAAGCTAGGAAACATCCATCGTCAGTCAAAGGAAGATTCCTATGGCTTAGGAACGAATAGAAGTCATCAATAAACTTATCAACAAGAGAACCAGCAGCATCTACTGTAAGACCTAGAAGTGATAAAACTTCTGGATTCTTAACAATTCCAACCATTGGATTCTTGTATAGGTTCTTCAAGAAGTTAACCATAGGTGTAACCTCAAAACCTTCACGAGCCAAATCTAGAATTCGTTGTGATAGCACATTGTGTAGTGCCTTACCATTAACGTAAACGTTTTCTTCGGTAACTGTGACACCCTCGCCAACAACTTCTTCAACATTAGACCTGATGTTTTCAAGAACATCGAGTGCCTTTTGTACAGCATCTACATCATCCAGCTTAATAGCTTCGACAACGGCAGTGAAGTTACTAGCATCTCTAGGAACTGTATGCACTGAACCATTGACAAACACTGTAACTGAGTTAGCATTCTTATTCCAAACTACATTCGACATTTTCAACCTTTCAAGTTAACGTATTCTACAAAGTCTACAACCAACTTCTCATCGAAGTTATATGGACGGAAATAACCAAACATTGGATATTTTTTAACAATCTGCTTTACTACATTATCATAAGTATCACTCTTAACGCTTGATGTATTAGTAGTCTTAACGATAATTGAGCCAGAGAAGAAACTTTTATTAACTCGCTCGAATACTGATACGTCAATAGCAGATAGAGTCTGCAACTGATTGAGTATATTGATTGCGAGATTTAACTCTACTGACTTCAAAGCTATCTTCTTAGCTTTTACTACATCAAGGAATGTCTTGATACAACCGCCTTCTTGGTACTGTGCTTCAGATAGGCATTTCTTTGCCGCTTTAACAGAGTCCAAGTCAACGGTACTCATTAGATTATAGCAATCGGTTTTCGCTTTGTCAAGGAAATTTGTCCATTTTTTATTGGTTTTTACCTTGTCCAAAGCTGATTTCTTTACTCCATAAACCTTACCTTTATAGCCAATTAAGTTAATTAACTGGTCAAGTTCAGATGGGTGTACAACCTTATTATTAGTAGCATCTACTACGATATAATTGTTATGAACTTCTACATAGAAGCCACTATCAGTATCAACATCTACTGAGCTATCAATCCAACAATCAAGCCTGTTTCTACTAGGTGTAAACTCCATAACTCTAGTTTTATGTTTCTTACTTGGAACGCCAGTTGAGCCACGCTTAGGTGCTGTATAAGCAATAGTACTTACAGCTTTAACCCTACTAGGTAGGATTCTAAATGTCTTACAGAATACATCTAGGTCTTGCTTATGATAAGCAACGTCACAGATGTAAATCTCAGGCTTAACATTTTTATTAGCTATGTATTGCTCGATGTCTGATTTAATCATCATGTTATGATGACATTTTTTATCAATAACATAGAACAGCACATTGCGAATTGGCCTAATATAGTTATAACTAGAATACCTATTCACACATAGTTTATTGTTGTTATAATTTTTCTTAATACCTACTTTATCATTAAGATAACCTAATTCGTTGCGTAGATTTTCACCTTTATATTGAATTTGGCTAATTTGAATTGGCGTACCAACAATTAGTTCTAGTCCAGTAATACACGCATCATAAAAATCTTGACATGTATCAATTTTTGGCTGAATTGTAGCAACCATCTCTGTGATAGCTGTTTTTGCTGCAATTTCAATAGCGTTGATAGTCTTTCTATCGTAGGATAGACCTTCACGAGACGGTTCTGGTGTTAAAGCTCCAATTGGGAACTCAAACATAATTTGTGAACGTTCTAGACCATGAAGTTTGCACAGCTTACTATCGATAGGATAAACAATATTACCCATCTTAGCATGTGGACCTTGAATATCATTCAAGAAAATCTTATACTGCTTACCTACAAGGGTAGGTATTGCAGACTTAAACTTATTACTAGAATTAGTAACATTTGGAACCGTATTAAACCACCTGTATACATTCCTAGCAGAATGCTCAACTTTTTGGAAGTCATTACGATTAATAGGAATGCTAACTTCAACACCGTTAGGTTCTGTAGTATCAACGGTCTGCATTAGGTCCATGTGAGGGAACCCAATTTCATTCTTATAGACCGAATACATATATTTCTTGCCGTTAAAGAAAGATGTTACGGCAAATTGAATATTATCATCATAAGCAAATGGTGATTTAGAACCTAATCCAAAACATCCGCCCATATCGTTTGATTCTGACTTTGTTGATTCAAACAACATTGTGTAGATGCTTCGTACTTGTTCAACTGACAAGCCGGGACCATAATCACGAATCTTAAATACTGGATTCATCATAGTTGGAATTGACACGTCAAACGGCTTAGACTCCGTGCCAACCATTTGATGAGCTTCATAAGCGTTAGTAGATAGTTCTCTAACGAATGCGGCAATACGGTCTTTATATAGCTGTGCAATCATCAACTGAAATGCCTTTGGCGTAACCTTAAATCCAAAAGCAAAAGATTCTTGTGCCGAAGAACCTTCAACACGGCGTTTCGCAATCGTCATTTCCATTTCAGCATTTCCTCAAAGTGTTTTAGTGGTCGTGAGTCAATAGTATATCGTCACTCGGTTGGTTTGTCAACAGAAATTTCTGCGGAAACCACAGGATTTTTTAGTTCGCGGATTTCCGCTTTTATCTCTTTGAATCTTACAGAGTTACAATAGATGTGTAAGTTTAGTGTTGCCATTAATAAGAAAAACCATAAAGCGTATACAGGATTAATCTGATTAGTGTTAGGCGTATATGTCCTAATTACACGTTTAACATCTTCAAACTCTTCTCTCAATTTACTATCTAACATCATGTACCTCAACATAGTTAGTTGGCTGTAGCATTTTTTGAACTTCTATAACCTCATTCTTTATTTCTCTAAATTGAGCGTTATTCTGTAGTTGATAAATAAGAAGGATTATAATTGTAAGAACGTATCGAAGTAAGTTACCACGCACATCGCCTTTTATAGAACGAGCTTCGCATTTAATTTCTTCTAAATCTGCTTTAAGTTTACTGTCTAACATCATTGCTCCAATTTGTAAATTGTTACGTCAATATCATACTTTAAAAGACACTCTTCAATCAGTGGAACTATCTCTTCGTCCCATTTACCTTCAGCAAGGCCGGAACCAAACATAGGCCCAACAACCTTAAAGTTACTTTTCTTTGCTATAGATGCTACTCTAAGTAGACACTCTCTAAGAGAATCTAGTCGTATAGGTCTAAGATGTACTTCTTCTGTTCCAATAAAGAAAGCGTTTCCACCCGGCATTACTTGAGCAAGCATATTACATATATATGTATATCCTTTAACATGGATTACTTGTATATTACCCAAAGTAAACGGTTTAAGTAGCGAACTCTTTTTAGAGTCTCTACACCAATTATGATAACTCTCTTTTGCTAATGGATATTTTCTAGCAATAGCACCAGCTACGCCACTTCCATATCCATTAAATGTATTACATACATGAATCAAAAGTGTTGGTTCATTAAACTCTTGTTCAACTACGTTACCAACTTTATACTTCAACTGTGAGGTCATTTTTACTCCGAGAAAACTTGTTTAATATAGGACTTACAGTCCGCGAACATCTCATCTGGTTCAATAAACTCTAGTTTATCATCTAACCCAAATACGCACTCAATAGGTCTTTCACAAGGACAGTTTCCGTCAAAGACGGTTCCACCAGCTAAGAATCTAGAAATACGACATTGACTCTGACATGCGTTGAATCTAGCTTGAGAGCATTTCTGCACTTCAAAATTACCATCCATTTTAATCTACTTTTCTTATAGTAGGTCCAGAATATACTAGACCATAAGACCCTCTATATTCTGGAGATACAACTTTAACCATTACAACAGGAATATCAAAGTTTTTGTGATATTTACTATTTAAATTAATGAATCTACCATCATGATAAATATAACTTGCATTTTCAACCTTAATAACATCATAAGGTTGAGTTTCAAATTCTTCATATTTGAAAAAGTCAAAAGCTAGATAAAATGGCAAAGCAGGAATTAAAAATGCGGCTATCATCTTCCATGCTGGAACTTTTCGCCAATAACCATTATCAATAAAAGTTAGTGCAATTGCAATTGCAATTACTAATAGTAAAGTTCCAATCAACATTAACAAATCAATATGAAACATTATTTATTTCCTTCAACTATTTTAACTGTAAACTCAATAAATGACATTACGCTATAACCAATTAGCTGTCCTATTTCACCAAAAGAGATTATAGTATTAATTATAGGAATGAAACATAATATTAAATCATGTCTAAGATAGCTTCTATATGTCATTTTTGAAAATAACAATGTATTTAATACCATTACAGAATATGATACAATCAATGGTATAACGTAGAAGAAGAGAACAAATAATAGAAACGTTTTCATCAATGATGGTCCTTTGCTACTGGATGCTTCTGTGCTATTAAATTACAGAACATTATAAATTCTTCTTCATTAAACTTATTTTTCATGATATTAATTACTTTGTGAATCCATTGTACGTTATCTTCAGTGTATCCCTTAGACGAATCAATTCTATCAAGCGATGCTGTTATATCTTTTATCTTTTTAGAAAAGTAGATATCTACTCCGCTTAATGCACACTTACGATTTTGTTTTTCAAATAAATCTAACAAAAACTCATTAGATAATGAATATTCTAAACCTCTTCTAGCAGCCCTACCTTTTATATTAGCTATTTGTTTTAATGGAATAACATCGTTAGTTATTCTAGTACATCCACAAGATTTTGATTTTCCGTATCTTAATGAAGCACTTTTAACTGGAACTATCTTAGAACATTTACATCTACAGTCCCAATAACCGTTTTTAGTTGATTTATTTAATACTAACCAAACACCAATTTTTTTGTTAGTAAGGTCTATTTCGAGATTTTTATTTCTACTTAGTCTTAGTTTTTTAACCCATAATATTATTGTAGATTTTGGTATATTAAGATATTTACCTATTTGTCTACATGATAAATTTTGTATAGAATAAAGTTCTATAAGCTTATTCTCGTCAATTGTCATAATATTCTCCTACTGGTCAGTGTACTACTTCATAGTAGTATACACTAATTTTCAGAGAATCTTGTCAATGACCAGTTACTAATGATGGTCTTTAGCCACAATTTCACGAGATGACATATAATCCTTAATCTCATCCATTGACCAAGGTGTATAATCGTGGTTTTCAACACAAAGGTCTAGAATCTTTCCGTCATTATCATGATTTAGATTACCATGACTATGACCATGAAGCATAAACCAACCCCTATGGTTATTCTCCCATACTTGTAGAGCGTAGTGACAAATAACAACCATCTGTCCATCAAGTTTCATAGTTCTAAAAAGGTCACACCTATTGAATAGCTTTTGTAGCTTAGGGTCACTCATGATATGAGTATCATGATTACCGTATAGAAGCTCGATGTTCTTACAGTTAATCATATCCCTAAACATCTTCACCTTATCAATACCACCAAATGACCAATCACCAGCATGGATAATTCTATCGTTAGGTTGTACAACCGAGTTAATCTTATTAGCCATATAAGTATTATGTTCGTCGATAGAGCTGAATGGTCTACATTTAGAAGTATCAGACCACTCACTACAACCTTTAATAATATTCTTATGGAATGCATGAGTATCACTAATCAAAAAATCCGTCATCTTCAAACCTCTTCATTAATAACTTAGTTAATTATACATCCGTCAGCTTCACAATTCCCTTTTTAGCTGCGAGGAACTTTCTCGCCCAATAGTACAAATCCGCAGGCGAATTGTCAAGAGAAATCTGTTTGTTAAATGGAGATTTTTTTGACGCGATTTCTGGAATCTCATTAAAGTTTTTAATCTTAATGACAGGAAGCCCGTCGTATGCTTTATTATACTCTGTATCGACAATTATTGGGGTCGCACCGCAGTAAATCGACTCTAAAACTCTAAAAGAATCAAAACCGTTGCCGGGAGGCGCTATTACATATTCACTACTGAATAAATCTGATACAAACTCTTCGTGAGAACGTCCACTATTATAGGAAGTAAATAGATTTTTATAAGCTTTATACAACTCCATACGTTCTAATGTATTAAATTGAAAGTTCATATAACATTGAATAGGACGCTGACTTGTAATATGATGATTTAATTTCCTATTATGTTCAATGGTATCATTATTCCAATTAGGAATACCAAATGGTATATGCTCGATTATAGGATGATTAACATCACAGTTAGTAGTGAACCATTTGACTATATTACTTGGAATATAATCAATTGTATCTTTAGTATATGAATAAACCTTAACTGAAAAGTTATCAGCTAATTTACAGTTAGCCGTATTACATCTAGCCGGAACAACCAATGTATTATAATTGAAGTTATGGTCTATACTAATAAAGCTCAACCACTTTTGTAAGTCGGCCCACACAGGATATTCATGTTGAAAAACGAATGAGTAATCGCTATCAGCAGATATAAGAACATATTTATTATTTGTTCTGCTAATTCTATTAAAGAATAACGGTATATGTTCCATATGTACAAATACTATCGAACCGCTTGGCGGCAGTGTATTCTTAATATCGCTAAACTCATAGTCTGCTAGAGTTTTATAACTTGTATGAAGTATTGGTTTCATCTATAATAAAGTCCTATAGCAAGTAGTATCCAAGCGATTATATCAGTTACTGTTAGTATATAAAGTATAATCTTTAATCTACTTTTTTGTTCTGGCGTCATACCATAACCCTTTTATAATTCGCTAGAATAACATCTAGCTCAGGCTGTAGAATATCAGCTACATTATCACTATAACATTTATGAAGTTGACTATTAGTTTCAGTAATAATATGTTTAGACTTCTTAATGAATTTTCTTCGATATCTTTTTATCTTTACGATAGATAAATAGCATTTCATTAAATTCTTTGCTTCCACTAACATCTTTGATATTATCATATTCAAGCTTAGTTATCTCACAATCTGATATTACTATAATAAATAAACATCCAAACATAGTTAATGTAAGGATGCTTAGTATTAAGTGTTTAGTAAATTGACTCATATCATTTTGTGTCCTCAATAGACTTATTTGCTATAATCTTACACCATTCGATGAACTCTTTATCTGACATTGTATTTTTCATTAAATTTACAGTTTTATGAACCCATTGAATATTACCTATTATATAACCTTTTGAAGAATCAATTCTATCTGGATATGTATAAGCTTTTAACTAAACTACGTTTCTCTTCCGTTTCTGATTTTCTCATGTTGGCTCCGTGTGATACTAGTGAAATTTTACCCTCACTAGTAATACATGAAACAACCTCATTCGTTCCACACTTTTATTAGATATTCTGGAGTTAATAAAGAAAGTGGATTTACCTTTAACTTACGTGCATTAAATAGAACTCCACTATATTTCGTATCTTTAATAGCTTTTGCAAAAGCTTTTTGCGATGGTTCATCACAATGGCAATACCAAATATTATCTATCTCTTTTTTAGCTTTATCTAACTTAGATTGAATCTCGTCGCAGTAATCTTGAAGCTCGTTAAAATATGTTAGAACTTCATCTACTTCGCCAGCCATAATCAAAGGAAGTATATTTTTAATAGAAGCGATATTTCCATTGTTATTTAGTCTATGAAGATGTAGATAAAGTGAAGACTTAACCTTTAGTCTATTATTATGCACATCTCTACATACAAGACCCTCAAATGTTGGGTCGTTATTTGCTATTTCAGCTATATAAGCCTGAACATCAAATATATCATTAAACTCCTTAGTATGTGGAAAATCTATATTATTAGACTTAGCTATATCTAGCGTAGCATCGTGAGTTAACTCTAACTCTCCAAGAAATGCAGATAGTAAATATACCTTTGGTGTTCTATAGTGTCGAACCACCTTATTGTATAGTGAGCATAACTCGAAAGTATATGTGTAACCTCTATCAAGAGTATCTAATGATATACACGACTTAAATAGTGACTCCCAAGTAAAAGGTCCGTCATTAATATTACCTGTAGCAAATGACGCCTTAGTATGCACTCTCCACGAGTTATTCCAATAGCATACATTAATAAAGCTACCGTCCTCTTTATGAGTACATAGCACTCTATTATCCCAATGGAACTTAGCATCGTCTGTCTTAACTTCGCCTGCATTAAAGAATCTATAGAAGCTACGAGATACTAAAGACCAGTCAGACGAGTCAAGTACTAAGCCACGACACTCACGAGAAATCTCGTGTGTCTTAGGCGACTCAATCATATTATAATTAAGTATTACGCGACTATCAGTCGTATTAACTGTTGACTCAATACCAAACTCAGACTTTAGGTCTGATAGAGTCTTACCTGATATTAAATACTTTTGAACTTCTAACATGATTTACCTATCTAGGTCTACCAACTCTGGCTTTGTAGCAAACCAATAAATACTTGGCACAGACTGTTCTGATTTAATTTGATTATTATAGTCTTTATAATAAGTATCAGCTTCTTCAAATGAATCAAAGTCTCTGAAACCATCTATCTTTTGTCCCCAACCAGCTTCTGATTCAATAATGTTAACTCGATATTTTACTCGCATGATAATCTCCTTTGTTAGTATTTTATCGACATTTCCGCTACTTATCAATAGAATTTTTCAAGCGATTTGTCGGATTTAGAAGATTCTGAGGTTTCTGCTCGTTAAGCTCCATATTTTCGACCAGTTGTAGATATAACTTTGACAATTTTCATATGTTTAGCAATAACACACGGTTCTGCTGTGGGGCCAGCCATATTTCTACCAAATGACGTTACACCTTTAAACATTACTTTCACTAACCCGTACATAGGCATATATCTAGCAGCGTCAATTGGGTTAAGAAAAATATGATAACCGGGCCAATATGATGTATACCCAGTAGAAATACCATTTAATGTTTTTGTAACATATTTAGCACTATGATAGTTAATTTTACTTTCTGTAAAGCTACCAGTAGCGGTGTTCCAACCAGATTTATATAAACCAAAAGTCTTTGAATAATTAATTCTATCAAGCCTATCAATGATATCAATAGACTTATAGCCAAAACCAACGAAATCCTTCTCTTCTTTATCATATACAAGATTCAATTCAACTGATGTCAAACACATAACTAAGCTCCTTTAGGCTAACAAACGTATTATACTATCAAGATTTTCAAAAAAGCTAACGCAGTACCTGCTACACATATGTTTAACGTTGATATATCTGAAATACTCTTTTGGACAACAAACAAGAACTGTCATTTGCAAGTTTTCAGACATCTCTAAACATTGACCTAGTTCTAGTAATGTAATTGGTGATATAGAATCAGGTAGAAAATTAAATAGGATATAATCACTATCTAATATCTTATCTTGCTCCCAATCAATTTGATTAATAATATCTTGTTCGGTCGCAGTTTTATTCCAGTTATCTCTTCTAGGATTGTATATAATCAGATTACTGTCTGAAAGTTTTGATATAACATCAGCCTGCCAATTATAAGAGTTTCCGTCATCGATAGTTCCTGCTAAGAATAATGTTGTTTTTTCACATCTATCTTGATAGGAAGCTTCGGGGTCTAATGGAGTCTCGACTATATTTTTCATAGAATTTACTTCTTATTATTTGGTAGCTTATCGAGAGCTTCCTTAACAACTTTTCCAAAGTCATGTGTTGTAGTTACACCTTTTGGTTCTACAACATCCCAATTACCAACATTAAACATCTTACCAGCCGCAAAGTTAGCAACTGGCGAATCAACATTTCTACTTCTAGTAAAGGAAACGAATCTATTATCTCCAGTTGGAGCTAATCCATGTTGTTTTTCTAGTTCAATTAGTTGAATCCTAAGACTCATAGCATTCTCTGTCATCCATCTTTGTAGCTCATTCATCTTCTTCTTCGTCCTCTCTTACTTTGATTTGAACACCTACAATCTTAGATGCTTGTGCTGGTGTCTTACCAAAGACCTGTGTTAGCGTAACAATTTCTTTTAGTTGTGCTAATGTAACATTTTTAGATGTCTTAGCAACTTCTGTAGCTGTAGTCTTATCTAGATTCAAGAATTTTAGATACTCTATCTTCTGTTCTACAGAAAGAAATGGAAAGTTAATACGTGTATCTACGCGACCGGGACGATTAACAAACCTACTAGGTAGCCTCTCAATGAAGTTAGTTGTTGAGATATAGAATACGTTAGTTTCAGATGTGTTACCATCAAACAACTCAAGTACTTCTTCTTCGTCATATTGAAGTCTCTTATCGATATCTTCAATTACTACAACTACCTTACGGTTAGGTTCGGCATTCTTAAAGTTCTTTAGAAGTGAACTGAAATTATCAAATCGTTCTTGTAGAAGAACTATTCCGTTGTTCTTAGTAGTTTCAGAAATCACACGAGCAATAGCCCCGCTCTTACCACATCCAGCAGGTCCATATAGAAGTGCGCTACGTTTATACGCGATACCCAATTTCTTATATGTATTTTCTGCATTCCAAAAACTCTTAAGTTCATTAAGAAGAGAAATGGTAGGACCACATGTAAATTCACATAGAGATTCCTTCTTCTGTTCCAGTGCAGACATAATTGTCTTACCCCAAGTATCTCTATACACTTGAAATAGACCTGCTGGTAGGCTTACTGGAGCAGATTGTCCGAACGTATACGTTTTACCGTCTACTGAGCCGTGCCAATAATTTTCAATCTCATTCTTTTTTACCATGATTCAACTTCCTCAATAGAGTGGATTACCTTGTACTTATTATCTATCTCTTCAAGTCTCAAACGAGCTAGAGATTCGCTCATCCTCTTAATTGTATCAAGAGGTACGTTATGTGTAAAAACTTTATGACATGCAACAGGGTCATTAGCCCATGCAGTATTAGGTCTTACAACATATACATCATATCTATTTTTATCTGCTAAGTCTAGATAAGCCTTCATATCTTTACGAGATATATTAGTATTATCTATAACTACATTGTAGCCTTCTTTCATAGCAGATTCAGCGTTTAGCCTACAGCTAAGATGAGCCAAACCAAGCTTAGTTGCATCGAAATTATACGTTCCGCTTTTAGCGAAGTAATCATCAGCAGAACAAATAATAGCCTCAAACTGCTCAGCTATTTCATCTGCGAGAGTTGACTTGCCTGACCCCGGTAAGCCGCTCATTATAAATAGTTTATTTCTAATATCCATTATTTCCTCAAAACTGTAGACACATACCAAGGGTTACATCCACCAATAACTACGCCGTTATGTGGCCCACAACCTTGTAGTTCTTCAACTAGACTATCAACATCTCTCTTATTTTTAACTTCAACCATCTCACCATTCAAACATGCGAGTACGGTAGCGTTCCTCTTGTAGAGGTCACATTCGTCTTGAAATTCTTTTACTGCTTTCGAGACCATTTTACTTCCTTTCGTGGAACGTGTCAAGCCGGTTTTACGATAATTCGCAATTCGTCATTATCAACTGTATAAGATGACTGAGAGGCGAATATACATTTTGGATTATTTTTTCTTGTGATTTTAATTGTAGAACGGTTGTACTTATTCGGAGTTATTAAAATTTTTGTACCACTTTCAAGTGGCAACTCAATATAGAAACCAGTTGCGTCTTGCTTAATCATATTACTTGGATATAGATTAAGTAAATCTTGAGTAGACATACTATATACATAGGGATTTACCGCAAAATTCTTAGTTCTTCTCAATGTATAAAGATTTTCTCTAAGTATAGAATACTCTCTAAATATAAGAGAGTTAGGTCCAACTGTTTCATATAAGAATCTAGTTTTAGGAATAAAAACTTCTCTAATCATCTTAACCCTTCTTTACTGCTGCTGTAATATACTCTTCAATAGTATCATATTCATGAGTAGTAACAAATTCTCGTGACTCTTTAGAACCACAACCTAAAGATATAAGAGCTGATATAGCATCTTTCTTAACATCCGATAGCTCAACTTGTTTATTAGTCTGAGTTTGTTTAGGAGCTTTAACAGTTTCAGTTGAAAATATTGGCGTTACACGAATCTCGCTTATAGGCTCAAACTTAGAGTATGTTTCACATCCACCACATATCATACCACCTAATAGCTTAACCTCTTTGAGAGTCTTATCCCATTCACAGTGACATTTAGCACATCTATATTTTAGATAAACTTCGGCTGATATTGGACGAATCACTTGAAACAACTCCCGTTACAATCAATTCTACCACATAGTCCACAATGACCTAAAGAATCATTATAGACAGTAAATTCACCGGGTTTACTAATGATTTCTGACCTATACGGTATACGGGTCACGCTTGTTGGACCGCAATAATCAGGAGTAATATATAGACCTTCTGGCAAAGGATGATTATCCGTATTCGATTGAATCGCTTCATCCATTCTACTAATAGTATCTAGTAAATCTTGAGCTAGTTCTGCTTTACCATTGATTTCACCGCGTCTAGCACCATCTGTATAAGCATCATGTATATCAAAGTCATTTGAATCTACATCAGTAATATAATCCTTCATATCACTATATTGCTTATATGGTAATTTAATCTTAGCTAACACGGTAAGAATCTTAATTAGTTCATCCACGATGTTACCAGTCAATTCTATAGAATAGTTTTCTTCTAGCTTCTACAATCATTTCCTGATGGTCAAAAGCGACCTTAACTATATCATACTGAATATCATTAACTTCAACCCACTCTATTGAAGCGGCATCATCACCAGCTTTACATTTCAATGCTTGTTCGTCGTTTATAACGACGTAATAGCAGGAAGAAATAGTTCTACCTCGCGGGTCTCTATCTGGCTTATCCCATATTCCAACATGAATTAATTTCATTTTTGAAACATCAAGATGAACTTCTTCCAGTGGTTCCCTAATAGCTGCCTCTAACATAGTTTCAGTTAGAGCATTTACAAAGCCACCGGGCAAAGCAAGAAAACCTTTATATGGGTCCGACCCGCGTCTAATCATTAGGACGTGTAACGCTTTATTATCGCCGTGACCATGTTTGAAAACAACTAGGTCGGCAGTCATTGCTAACATAGGGAATGGATACTGAAACATATTACCGTAGTCTTTCTGGTTCTAATCCTACTGCAACTAACATCTTGTTTCTTAAAACACCCATTGTACCGTCAGCAGCGTCCGCAATCTTTTTTGCTGTTGTTCTAGTTATACCAATTTTCTTAGCCGCCTCCTCGTAGTTGTCGTATTTGAAGTTGGCGTTAGTAAGCTTCTTACATGCCGATGTTATAGGGCAGGTTTCAACATCGCCATTACACATAAGCCACTTTTTAACCTTGTTCTTCGCACGCGGCGAAAGGTCACTAAGGACTTCCAAAAATCTAGCAATGGTCATCACCGTCTTCGTCTTAGCGTTTTTCGATTTCATGAATCATTTCCTTCTAAAAAGAACTTACACAACGTGTACTTATCTCTCAAACCTTATTACTCTTGCTTAAATTATCTTTCCACCACATAGGTTGTAAATTACTGTAATGAAAACATATCTTTTGTTGTTCGTAATCTGACAAATCAAACGAATCACACGGTTTAATATGGTCTATGTGCCAACCTTTGTATGAGTAATTGTCCCATGTCATACCATTTGAAAACTTAGATTCTAAGTAAGATTTTAATTCTTCTATTGAACAACCTAGTAGAGCTATTGTTGTATTTACTTTTACATTATTTTTAAGAGCCTGACGCATTCTACTACGCATATTTACAGATATTCTAAATGACATGTCGCTGTGATATATCTTATTTCTAGCTATATTAGCTAAGTTTCTTGCGTGTGGAGTTGTACGTCTTATTCTATTTTTCTCTAAGATTGTTTCTTTGTTAGCTTCGTAGTGTTTATTGCGTGCGACTTTAGCCTTTTCAGTACCAGCATATTCAGCAGATTTTTTAATCTCCGCTTCTCTGTTTTTGATATACCAGTTTTTTCTTACTATTTTTTGACAGTTTCTACAGTGGTTGTGTAAACCGTTTTTACCGCCTTTACACTTATTAAAGTTAGAATACTGTTTTTCTATTTTACACATTGAACAAGTTTTTTGCATGGTTATCTCCTAGAGTTTATCTGACATTCTAGAAGATTATACACATAAATCATTACTCAGTTGTTCAAAATGTATTGGCAAAGATGATATTTGTCTCTAAGATTACCAGATTTTAAGTCACTTAGGTTGTGTTCTAAGTCAGTTAGTTTAACGGCTTTAGCAACTATAGATTGTTTTATTCTGTTTAGATATGTCATTATATGTTCGTCCTTACTAAATCTAGATAGTAGAACGATATTATCAACAACTATCCTCCAGTCATTTCCATATTCTATTCCAGCGTCAAGTAACGCTTCTACTGTTATATTACAGTCCTCAAGAATATCATGTCCGTATCCTACCGCTCTAGCAATATCCATATTGGATGATTGTGCTGGAACGTAGTTCCTATGAACATTGTCACCAACATAATCGGTGTGAACCGTATACGGTGTTTTACCGTCGTTTCTGAATACGCCAGCGTGAAGCTTATGACTTAGCTGTTTTGCAAATTCATGAATCTTCATTCTACAACCTCTACGCAGTTATTATCTTCTTCTGTATATGTAAAATCGTCATCTTCATCAAATTCAGCGTCTAATGATTGACGATAAACGAACACGCGGTCTCTTGGAAATTTTCTCTTATATTTCTTTCCATATTTCACAGCTTTATCAAACTCAGTAAAGATACCAATATCATAAACCGTATTACTCTTATCATCATGTTCAATAGTTGTCAAACAAAATACATCTTCATTCATTTAATTCCTTAAACCTTTCAACTGAGATTAAAGCATCTAACCAAGAACAATACTCAAGCGACATCAAAGGATATGGATTGTCTTTATATTTAAGACCTTGATTCCAATCGTAAAGTCCTGTGATGTATGCACAAACCACATTTTCGTATTCTTCCGTTTTTTCAAACGTTTCTAACGCGAGCGGGTTATCAACCATATTATCGACTTTCGGCGTCTTTGTCAAGAGGTTTCTTTGGTAAATTTGAAACAGGTCTTACTTATCGTAATCTTCCTTATATTGTGCGTAGGTTTCGTTCTGAACCGCAATAATACTCTCATGTAGACATTCTCTACCTAGTCCGAAATTAGGATTATTTCTTGCAAAGTCAGAATATTCATCGAATTGTTTGATAGCCCTATTTGATAGCGTATCAAAGTTACGAACATGTCGTTTAGTATTAACTATGCCATCATGATAGATTGTGCTATCAATTCGGAACGTCTGATGAGGACCGCTAAAACCAACGTGTCTAGGAACTACAGTAACTTTAGTATCATTCTTATCAATATATCTAAATATATGATTAACGAATGGAACACTTAATTTAGTCTTGGTTTCAGATAGTTTAACAACTGGCTTATTACCATATACAGCACAAAGTTTATATGCAGAAGAAAGACTATCACGATTTGGTGTATTACGAATATACCCGCCTACACCCCAAATACCCCATTGTGTAGGTAGCATACCATTGACACGAAGTTTATTCATAGTGAAAAACTGCATAGCAGGCTTAACACTATCACCATAGATAAATCGAACGTTCTTAGGAACCTTAAAACCGTTAACTTCTTTATAAACTCCCATTTCGATACATGTATCGTAGATAAACTTCAGAGTGTCATAACAATCGCCACTATCTGGACGAATAACAAAGATAACATCTGGATTATGATGTGCCATAGCTACTAGCTGCTTTACAGCATTCTTATAGTTATAGCAATCTGCTACGAAGCTGGCAATTCTTACAGATTGACCTTTAGTTGCATCAACGATGGCTTGAAAGCCATCAACTTCCATTTTGTGACCCTGAATATTACGATGGGCAAGTGCAAGAATAGACGTTCCAATAGGGTCAGAAGCACCATTCATCCAAGCATCATATGCGGCGTCAAAGTTATCTGTACCATAGAATGATAGAAGATGTGCTTTACCAATTAGTATAGATTCGTCATCCGTATCACAAGCTCTAGCTCCAAAGTTATGAATCTGGAAGCGGGCATTATTATCTACTTCTTCTGCCGTTGGTTCTTTACCGTATAGAAGAATATAATCTGTACGAACTTGTTCTCTCATACGTTCAAGCCAGTGACGACACAATGTAGCTGCCGCTGTAGCGATGGATACCATTCCTACAAGCCTTGCTTCAACGTGTGCCGCTAGTTCTCCCATGTCGGCGGCTGTTGACTCAACTTGAATAACAGGCTCATTAGGGAAGAACGTAGAGCCTTCTGGAATAGCTGTGATTTTCAACGGTAGATAACCGTTATACTCTTTCACTACTCGCTTCCATAGATGAATAGGAAAATTAAGATGACCACCAAAGCTATGTGCCCTAGACATAAACTTCTCGGCAAGCATAACCTGCTCATCTGTAATTTGAGTTGCAACTTTATCAATTGCATCATGTAGTCCTGCGAGAACCATACGACTATCAAATGCTAGGTCTGGAAAAGCTTTCTCAGGTGAGTAACGATTTACAAAGTTATAAGCACTATAAGCTCTTGCTTCTTTAGATGCGAAGTCGTTAGACGAGATTGTGTAAGCGTCGGCTTTTGTGATTCGATTATGATACATCAAACTCTCCTAATTAATTTATTAATAATAAACTGCAAAGCTTTAGATAACTTAGTGAAGGTCCAGAACAATTCTAAGATTTTTGAAGCGATATTTCTTATATCATATAGCGTTATAGCTAAAGCAAAGATTATAGATACTGCTGATATCACTAAATTACAAACTGGTATTAATGACATATATATAAGTTGCCTACAGTCATCCTCTTCAATACCTTCATTATTATAAAATGGGTTTATATATGATTCGTATATTGTGACACTGGTAATCACTACTAGTGATATAATCACTGATAGAACATAGTAACAAAGTATTAGTAACATTACTTATCCTATAATTGAAGGCCAAAAATTATGATTAGTTTTCTCTACTACTATTTTATCATTCATAGGAAAGAATTCCTCACCGTTATATACTATAACCTGTTCTGGATTACAGTAAATTACTTTATATGAACTATTATTATAGTAGAAACAATCACCAGTTTTAAGCATATTTAGAGTACAAGATTCTCTTTTATCATCATTACGAATCGTTGTAGAACTAATATCGACTGGTGTGAAATCTTTCACAAATTCAACTAATTCAGACATCTCTTTAGATGGAATATGATTCTCAATGCCAGCACGAGGGAATACTATGAATCTACCACTACGCCCCTTAATCAATTTGAGACATCTATCTCGTTCATCTTGAGAGTTTAGGTAATACGCTGGGTCATCAATTCTTGAGATAGTATCCATACCAACTAAGAAACAGGTTGTTTGAGTGTTAAAAGGGTCAAAATGAATAACTTTCTCAAGAAAGGTCGTTGCATTTGTAATATAGCAGACACGATTCAACATCGTGAACTGTTTCACCCTTTGGTTACATTCATCTTCACTAAGAGGTTTTTTATCAATAGGACTCCTACATATTTCAAACATTACATCTGATTTAGATTTCTTTTCAATATAGTGAGCTATCTGAAGGTGTCCTAGATGGAGGGGGTTGTAGGAACCGGACATTATGTACTTAGTATGTTTCATATCAAACTTCCTGTTATTAAACGAGCCATTTTAGTGTACTATTTGTAGTGAAATAAACTTAACGGAGAAAATTATGAGAGCTAAATTAGAAGGTAAGACTTACGGTCGCTTAGAAGTTCAGAAGTTTGCGGGCACGGACGCTTGGGGAAAATCTGAATGGGAGTGTAAATGTGTTTGTGGTAAAATTGTTACTGTTGGTATATCTAGTCTTAATCAAGGACATCAAAGGTCATGCGGATGTTTAAGAAAAGATATGAATAATCATAGATTTTGGCAAGGCTATGGAGAGATAAGTAAGGATACTTGGTCATCTATACAACGCGGTGCTAAATCAAGAAACTTAGAATTTTCTATTACTATAGAGTATGCTTGGGAACTTTTTGAAAAACAGAATAAGTTATGTTCTTTAACAGGTAAGTTACTTAGTTTACATAAACATAAAAGAGATAAAATCAGACCAACTGCATCACTAGACCGTATTGATAATACTAAAGGTTATATTATTGGTAATGTACAGTGGGTACATAAACATGTTAATATTTGCAAACATACATATACAAACGAAGAGTTTATAGAGCTTTGTAATCAAGTAGCAAAATTACATCCAAGATGATTACTCCCACGGATTATCAAGTTGAGTAAAACCAGCGTCAACCAATTTTTGTGTAGCAGATTTTACACTGATATATTCAAGAGCCTTACTACGCTTATAGCAACAATAAGCTGATTCTGACGATTCTAGAAAACGTGATTCTTCATCTATAGGAAGTAACTCTTCAAACTCAGAACCTAAACTTGAATCATCAATACATTTATTCTCTTCCCAATAGGTTTTTAGAACAAAGAAGAATACTCCACTATCTTTTGAGTACATGAAATAATAGTCTTGCGGTTTCATAATTTTCCTTTTGAGGGTGACTGTGCTTTACACAGGTATTGTATCGACCGTCAGCCGGGAATGCAAGAGAAAAATTATCGGATTTTAGATTTTCGTAGCAATCGTGTTGCCGAAACAATCCTTGGAGATTATAAACCCGTTAGAAGAATAGAATCGAACTAATTGTTCGGTTGATGAATAGAATGAGCCGTCAGCTTCTGGAAGTGAGGAAACCTGTAATTCAGCCCCGCTAGGTATATGAGTTATCATTTTCTTGCCGTGTCCTAATCCACGGAACTTAGGATAGATGTAGACTTCATCAATATAGAGGTCTCCGTTAGGTGAGGTATGACCTTTGATATATCCGTAATCATCTTTATAGAGTTCACGTACTCTCATTTCAATGTCCTAAAACAAAAAAGCGTGCTACTATTCATAGTCACGCTTATTAGTGCAGCAGCCGACAATTGCAGTCGGATTACATTTATAGTAGCATCCCTCTACTGCCTACAAACTGTCCCTCGGACAGCCACCGCATAGTAACCCGTATCGGATTTGCACCGATTTCTAGATATTGAAAGTATCTATGTCCTTCTTGTAGACGAACGGGTCATATTCTTAGGCTATGCCTAAGTCGAAATCTATTACTACATTAGACCAAATTCTTCTATTATCAATAATCGCATCACCTAATATAAACTCTGGACCTTTAAGCGTCCTTGGTTCTGTATACGGACCACAGTCATATACTTCTATTTCTGCCCTTTCAGGCATAACAAACTTATAAGTATTCATAGTACAGGGTCTGAGAATCGAACTCAGTCTAAATCTTTAGAAGAGACTTGTGCATCCACCACACCCACCCTGCATGTTTTACCCCGAACTAGGGGTGTCAACTGTGTCCCAATTATATCGACCAGACGGTCGGTTGTCAAGGTATACATCTTGGGACTCGAACCCAAGCCTCCCGATTTCACGTCGGTCGTGCTACCAAACTTCCACAATGACCCACCACTGTTTTAGCGACTACACTAAAGGCACACAAGTACCAAAGCTAGGAGTTTAACCTAGTCTAACAGCTTAGACACTGACGTGCAACGTACACTACTTTGGTATAAATATCATCATCTGTTCGAGACAGATTAGTGTATTATATGTGAGGTTCGAGACAAAACAGGAGACTCACATGACACTTAAAGAACAAATACTAGAACTAAGGTCACAAGGATTATCTTATAATCAAATAAAGGATAAACTTAAATGTTCAAAAGGAACAATTTGTCATCATATAGGCAAAGGTCAAAACGAAAAAACATCTATAAGACGTAGAAATAGCAGAAACAAGCAACATCCATACGCTAAAAAAATAGAGAGCTTTTCTTATTCAAGTGAAATAGTTATAAAAAAGAAAGAGCTTCACAAGACAACTAAACTTATACAACTAAAGATTTTATCTTTTTCAAGGAAAGATGATAACATGTATCAAAAACCAGAATTTACAGTAGAAGATGTAATCAATAAGTTTGGTGATAAGCCTAAGTGCTATCTTACTGGAGACCAATTAGATATAACAAAGCCTAGAGAATATCATTTTGACCATATTATTCCACGTAGTAAAGGTGGAGATAGTTCAATAAATAACTTAGGGCTTTGCACTAAGGCTGCAAATATTGCTAAAAACAACCTGTCTAACGACGAATTTCTAGAACTTTGTATAAAAGTTGTAAAAAATCATGGTTATGAACTAAATAAGCTGGGAAGCGTGGAATCAAACCACGGACAAGATAGGTAACAGCTATCCACCAGTATCAACACTGATTCCAACCCAATATATGTTATTCAACCCGGAGATGCACCGGATAACAGGCTGTTCTAGAATTCCTGTAGAAGAGAATCCGTACAGATTCAAAGTCTGACCTTTCCTCTTCCTGCGTGTCGCTCCCCACGCCGTAAATAACAAGTGCCCGCAGAGGGAGTTGAACCCAACCGTCAGCCGCTACATAATTTTATGACAAATGTTTTACAGACATCCATGTAGAACTACGGGCATGTATGGTCTTAAATAAACTCGCTGATAGACCATAAGAAACAGCGAACAAGTTCGTAAAAGCTGGTATCAGGAATCGAACCCGAATCTTTTCATTACAAAAGAAAAATAATGCCATTATACCACACCAGCAATGTATACTTTTACAGAGTATTAACTGAGTCCGATATAGCGGGGACTAGCCAAAGGGGTGTCTAGAAAGTAACGCTCTTTCACCTTCGACTTCACAGGCCGACGCACAAACTTCTATACGATAGACACAGCGGGCCGGGAACGACTCGAACGTTCATCCCAAGTCTAAGCGACTTGTGCATTGCCAGTTATGCTACCAGCCCAAGTTTCAGTTATAGTGGGACTCGAACCCACGCTAGGACTACCATTTAAGGATTCGATACCAACTTCTCATTACGTCAATATAACTGAGTGCGGTCGTTTCGGTACTGCCCCGAATCTTAAAGTTTGGAAAACTTTCTTGCAACTTCTACAACAACGACGCATAACGACCGTTAGGTCGAGTAGCTCTATTCGGACTTGAACCGAAACTTTACAAGGTTTGAACTTGTTCCCTCTGCATTGGGGTATAGAGCCAAAAAGTTGGCCGGGTGAGTAATAACCTCACATCTCAGAACACGTTCTCGTCAATAGTTACTAGTGTTCCGCGTATTTTATTATACGACCAGCGAGAGGAAAGGGTTGGAGTCGAACCAACTATCATTCGCTTAACAGGCGAACGCATAAACCGCTATGCTACCAATCCATTTGATTAGTTATTCTGCTAATCGTCAGAGTAGCCCCTATCGGACTCGAACCGATACATTCTGCTTTCTAAGAGCAGCGACTCCTGCCGTTGGTCTAAAGGGCCATGTTGCTTACTCGCATAAGCGTGTTTCGTCTATTTATTCTACACGCTTTCGCGTAGCGTGTCAAGTGAAACTTTTGAAGAATTTCGCCAAATCACTTATAACTTGATAACGCTTATCTCGTGAGAGTATTTTACCAAAGTCGCGTCAGCGTGTCAAGCGGAATCCTAAAACTTTGTTTTAGAGTGACCTACCGGGGACTCGAACCGTGTACTATATGTAGAGATACAAACATTTTGTCAGGAGGTTATACCGTTATGAAAACAGATGAAGAAATCAAAGTCGCAGCAGCTAAGGTTCAATCACTATCTGGTCTTCTAAGAGAGCTAAACTTAAAGGCCGCTGGTGGAAACTATTACAATATGAAACGTAAGTTACAAATAATAAACGTTGATTGTTCGCATTGGACCGGCCAAGCTTGGTCTAAAGGGCAAAGAAAAAAGGATTGGTCAGATTATAGCCGTGTTAGTTCTTATAAACACTATATAATAGTTGACCGTGGTCATAAATGTGAAAAATGTAACTTAGAATATTGGCTAGATGAAAAAATACCTATCGAAGTACATCACGTAGATGGAGATAGAACTAACAATAGTTATGAAAATTTACAGTTATTATGTTGTAATTGTCACGCTCTTACAGATAATTATCGGGGTAAGAACATAAAGACTGTTAAATCTAATAATCCTATAAAAACTAAGATTAAAAAAGAGAAGAAGATAACCAATTTTACTACATGTGCTGACTGTAACGTACAAATATCCAGAAAAGCAACTAGATGTAGAAAATGTAGCTCTATAAATAACAATCTTAACTGTAGCAAACCGTCAATAGGAGAACTAAAGCTTGATATAATCGAATACAAATCCAATAAATCTGCTATAGCTAGAAAATATAACGTAAGTGATAACGCGGTAAGAAAGTGGTTAAAAACCTACAATTTAATTTAAGTACCCTAGAGCGGTCCTGCCCCGCTACTTTAATGATTTTAAGTCATTTTTCTCTGCTTTTGGAATACTAGGGCAAGTATGAGTAGCTCCAGTGGGACTCGGAGCCATGTATTATCTAAAAACCACTAACCATTCCCAATCTGAGTTCTTTGGGAACTTAAATCCTTTTGATATCAACCAATTAGAGAAATTCTCATTCTTATCAATATGAATAACATTACCACCGTTACGTGGTAACTCTTCATATAATTTAGCAGTTCTAAACTGAGAAGGAATATTTTCAATGCAAATTGTTTGGGTTTGAGTTATCATCGTCTAAAACCTTCATAGTATCGACCGCAAATAATAGCGGTCTCAAGTTTAGCATTAATAGTGCCGGTGATAGGAGTCGAACCTACACGTCTCACGACAGCGGCTTCTTAGACCGCCAAGTCTACCATTTCATCACACCGGCATAATACCACAAAGTGGTTCCAGCATCAGAAAGTAAAGCCCCGAACTCGTGATTCGGTTCTGCGATGATGTGAATACCGCAGATTATCCTTATTTCTTCTGCCCTTTCAGGTTAGGCGGGTAAACTGTTATGAGTTAACCTAACGTGAAATGATTAAGTAGGGGACCGACGTAACGCTCGTCATCAACAAGGCTTATGAGACCTAGCGGTGGACTTCCACGACCCCGGTGATTATATCTGATAATGAATCAGAAAAACATCTGCTGTTTATAACCAAACTGTGTACTATTTAGTGAATCTAATCACTATTCTCTGGAGACTAACAAGATGCAAACCAAAACTTGTTCAAAATGTAATATAGTTAAAACAGTTAATAATTTCAACTATAGAAACAAAGCTAAGAACCAGTATCAAAGTCAATGTAACTCATGTAAACACGCTAAATCAAATATATGTAAATGTGGTGAACCTATTCACAATAAATCAAAAACGTGTCGAAGGTGTAAAATCTCTAAAGAACAATCTAAAGCTGATAATTTTACATTAGGTGATAAGCGTTATGATAAACTAGCATCATCAAGATATGGTTATATCAGATATAGGGCACGTATGATGGGTAAAGTTCTTGACTTTAAGTCATGTAGAAACTGCGGTTATGATAAACACTTTGAAGTCTGTCACATAAAGTCAGTCTCAGATTTTACCGATTCAACTCTTATATCTGAAATCAACAATCCTGATAATTTAATTCCACTATGTCCTAATTGTCATTGGGAGTTCGATAATGGTAAGCTACAAGTTTCCTCAATCGTTTGACCATTCGGTCGTGTTTCGTCTACTTATTGTAGCGACCGTTGGTCGGTTTGTCAAGAGGTTTCTTTCGGAATTTTGTCCAATAACCTCTTGGTGGCTTCTCTATTCCATAGAGCTTACACCATTTACAAATCGCTTTATCGCTTACTTCATAAAAAGTAGCTATCTCAGTTGTAGGCTTTTCCCAAATCAACTTACTTAACAACTCTTTATCTGGTCTAATACATTTTCTTGCTTTTAGATGTGGAACTTTATTACCACAACTAGCACATAATTTTGATTTCTTAGACTTAGGTTTTCCGCAGTCGCAGAAAGTTTGTTTTTTTGTATGATAGAAATTAGGTGTAAGACTATGACAGTTAGGGCACAGATACTGTAAGTTACTTGAAATATTATTTAGTGGATTACCATCTAAGTGATGTATCTCTATAACTAGAGGCTCACCTTGCCAGTTTACTAAATTACATTTCTCACATCTATACTCTCTACCTATTTCAGTCAGAGCGCGCCTTAGTTGAGTCGCCTGTCTCTTACAGGTTCCTAAAACTAGGATTTCCAACGCTGATTTTTTTTCGTACATATTAGTCTCCTTACTAATAGTACACTAAATCGAACCAACGTTATATCAAAGTACCCGATGTAGGAGTTGAACCTACCTTATTTTGCGATGTAAACGCAACGCCTAACCGATAGACTAATCGGGCATATATTCAGGAGAAATCTTTCCTGTTAGCATAGTTATCTGCATCTATTTCAGCAGATGACCTATAAACTGGTTTAGTCTTACATTTAATCTCAGTAACTATTTCTAGTTCTTCATACTGAATCGCAGTATATTTTTTTCCTCTACTTAGTTCTACCCACTTCAACAATTCTTGTTGCGTAGTGAATGGAACGAACTGAGTAAAATTTTCATGATGAGCCGGATAACCATGCCCATCAGATGGAACATATCGACTTGTTTCAACTAGGACTGCGAACTTCATTATTTACAATCTTTATCAAGTAGTGAGAATACTGGTTAATAGTTCTATTTGCTTTTGTACCATTATTAACGACTGTAAGTCTAACCATTTTAGGGGCAAAACTTTCAACTATCGCTTTTGATAGACCCTTATACTTTCCGGTGTCTAACATAACAACTTCATCTCCGACCGCTAGGTCGTTACCAAGAAAATCTTTCACGCTTTACATCCTTAATCAATAAAGCAACCTATTACAAGACCAATAATAATACCAAAGACTATTGCATAAAAATAGTTTATCATAATTTCCAATCTTGCAAAGCAAGTACCTAATACTGGAATCGAACCAGTTCCTACATCATGTCACGATGTTGCACTACCATTATACTAATCGGGCCTAACTACGTTAGGATAACTACCAAAGGCCAACTTGATTACCATTATCTTAACGTAATAAATTCATCACTTCGGATTTGATACCGAATCGTTTTCTGTTACCGTTCTTATAACGACGGGGTTACGCATTAGGCTTAGTTCTAGCTTTCAGCCGGTATATGCTACAAGTGTGTTCAAGATTTACACCAAATGATGAAGTGGTTCCACAGAGAATCGAACTCTGGACTTGTTGTTAAGAGCAACGTGCTTGACCTTCAAGCTATAGAACCATGAAAAAGTGTATAATTAGTGGTAACGCTAACAATACTCGAAAATAGGAATCAATAATGACCGAATGCACCTGTCACGTTTGTAAAGTTGTTTTTATTAGAGAACAAAAATTTATAAATCGTAGTAAAAAACGTGGTTATAAAATATGTTGTTCTAAGAAATGTCAATCATTATCTCAAATTAAATTAAAAACATATAACTGTACTGAATGTAATAAATCTATAAACAGAACACCATCAAGTATAAAGAACATTAAAAATATATTTTGTTCATCTAAATGCTCTGCTACATATAATAATAGACATAGAAACATAGAAATCAATCAAAATAAAATTTGCTGCTGTGGTAATAACAAGGATATTAACGCTATACTATGTCATAAATGTAGAGTTAAAATACAGCTACAAAATTCTTTATATCAAACATTAACACTAGGCGATAAAACATACACTAAGCACAAATATGCTAAATACTCTTATGTTCGATTCTATGCTAGGAAAATTGGCGTTGAATTAGGATTTAAATGTTGTAGAAACTGCGGATATGATAAACACTTTGAAGTGTGTCACATAAAGCCAGTGTCAGAGTTTACATCTGATACATTACTTACAACAATCAATAGTCCAGAAAACCTACTACCTCTTTGTCCAAATTGTCATTATGAGTTCGACAATGGAAAACTTACCATTGAAGAAATCAACTCAAAGTACCCCGACTAGGAATCGAACCCAGACCGCTCTTTCGAGACTTACGGTTTAAAAGACCGTTGTGCAGCCATTACACCACCGAGGCATATTATTAATCGTATACTTCTTCCAAATCAAACTTATCCAAGAAATAGCTAACTTGATGAATCGAAGTCTCTATACTTAGATTCTTAGAAAGATTCTTTACAGTTACATAACTAACATAACTAGATGAATGATACTTTCTCAAATTATAAATAACTTCAATATAATCTTGAACATTAATATCTTGGTAAAACTTAGCTTTTGTCTTAGTTTTGATACCACGAACAATGAAAGTTGGCGTTTTCATTACAAGTTCAGTCATTTTTACCTTTCAAAGTATGGAAATATATCAAGTGCCACATTAAAGAGTCGAACTTTCTACAGGAATTTATAAGATTCCCCGTCGCATACCGGCGTCGCTATGTGGCATATTTGACGCGATTGAGCGTCGCGTCGTGTGTCTGCTAATTATACACGGTGGAACCGTTTTTGTCAATCAAATTCTCGAAAAATTCTCTAGTGAGTTTAACAATTATGTATTTTGATTCTCCATTACCAATGGTATCAATCCATTGTTTAGCTTCCTCAAATGAGGTACAATAATGTTCATGTTTAAATCTCGACGGTGATAGAATACCATATTCTGTAACTCTATAGAGTATATCTATCTTAGTTGATACCATAGTTTTCATTTAGGTTTATTCTACCAACTTTTGCGGAGTAAAATTCAGACTGAACCTTTTTGCTAAGTTAGCAAAATTAGTATTAAGTTGTTCATTAAATGAACCTGCATCATCTTGAATACTAATTATGTCATGTGAATATTGTAATTCCTGAAGGAATTTAACCTTATCTCTAGTATTATTCTCAAGAGTAATTATATCAGAACTAAAATCTAATAGCGATGAAATCTTCTTACCTTCTATACGAGGAATATATTCTTCGTCTTTAATAAGTTGACCAACACCACACTTATTACCATTTTCATCTCTATACGAACATCCTACACCATTAGTGTAAGATTTTTTATTCTGTTGACATAGACCAGAATATGCAACATCGAACATTTCTTGCATTGAACCGCGTAGAGTAATCATACAGTTTCCTTTTCAAGTGTGGTTATTGTCAATTGCCGTCAGGTATTCTATCGACTTTCTATCGGCGTGTCAACATGATTTTTTCTCAAAATCTGAAATTTTTTGGCAAGACTTCCTATAAGCTTCTTTAATCAGGTTAAGGTCGTTACCAATAAAGTTGTGTTGTATAAACATATCAATACAAGTCTTTAATAATTTATTATCACTTACCGCCCAATCAAAAATAAGTTGTTTACTTATATTGATAGATTCTTTCCATTGGCCCATTAGATGGATTATAAAATACATCTGTAAAATGCAAACAATAATGAGTATTAGACATAGATTTTCGGCGGTCATGTTAGTTCCTAATTGTTGGGATAAGTATGAGGTTTCCATTAGCGAACATAAAGTCTCTAAGTTTTGGAAACTCATTAAGCTTTGCTATAGTAGCTGGCGTACTAAAGGTAAAGCACTTTACAAGTTCTTCTCTGATACGTTCAACAGATACATTCTGTAGTAAGTTGACAAACCTATCAAGGTTAAAGCACCTTTCAATATCACTATGAATATGAAAACCCTTAGTAATACTAAATCTCATTGCTCTTAGCATACGAAGACTATCTTCTGTAAACCTATCTTCTGTCTGATTAACACATCTAATCATCTTACGGTCAATATCAATCCGACCGAAGAATGGGTCTACAATCTCGCCCGTCTCTACATTCTCAGCAATAGCGTTAATCGTAAAATCTCGTCTCGATAAATCCTCTCGGATTCCAGCTATAGTACAAGAGTCCGGCCTTCTACCATCTGTATAGAATCCTTCTTTTCTACATAGTGTAAAGTCTGCTGACTCTCCACCTATTTTAGCTCGTATCGTAAAAAACTCTGGTTTTTCAAGAAAAATTGTTCCTCGTGAAGAGATATAATCCCTCATCTCATCAAATGAAGAAGCTTCTACGGCAAAATCTATATCTTTTGGCTTTACATTCATTAGCTTATCACGAACGCAACCACCAACTCTATACAACACTACTGACATTATTATTTCCTTTGCACTTAGTAATTAAGCAGCACCCAAGACAACTAACTGTTTTACGAAAAATCTGGATACGGTAGAAATGTTTGCATTAATGAACTCCTAAGTCAAAATCGTTAATAAAAGAAGAACTAATATATTTGTGAGATGTATTTAATATAGATATAGCGTCCTCTTCTGTATCGAAGTAAGTTCCATATATACTTCCCATACAACTATACCAGCTACCGTCGCTAGATAAATAATTACAATACATAGAATTACTAGGAGTGTACATTATGTAATAACCAACTTTGCTTTTACCAATTGATATAATATACTCATAATCGCATATTAAATAGACACCTAAAGTTTTTGGAAAACTTAAACACGATGACATCATACAGTTCCAAGGTCGAAGTCATGATTAATCGATAGTTGTAAAGCTTCTAAAGCGGATTCTTTAGACTTAAAGTAAGTACCATAGTTCATACTTAAGCTCATTACTTTATGCCAATTGCCATATTTACTTAAATAATTTGGGGTTTCATTTTCAATGAAATATATGAAATAATCATTTGGAATATTTATATCAATATTATCTAATACTACTTTTTGTAGCCCATAATCAATAAGATTAACATACATAGACATAGACATTTCTATAAAACACCTAAATCAAAATCATGAGGAGGCGAAATATATATGCAATATTTATCTATTTCTTTAGATACATCTAATGGTGAATTAAGATAATATCTATCATCTTTATTAGATGACCATCCGCCATAAGATGTCATGTAATACATGAGATTATGATGGTCAATAATAGCATAATAACCAGCAGAATCAAATTCAACTAACAATTCATAAATAACACCGTTAACTTTATAGAAACCCGCAGAGTGTCTATTTACCATATTTATTCTGCCGTTGTAATAGGTCGCGAGAGTTATCGTAGTTACGAGAAACTAGAACTTTCTTACCGAAGTCACTACGGTAAAACTCCATAACTTGCTTACAAAGTTCTCTGTAGTTAGCTCGACCTTCAAGTAGCATTGCTACAGTAGACTGCATTTTACTCATCTCATTATTGCATTCAAAACAGCATAAAGCTGTAATATTACGAATACATTTAATATGAGTGTGCTGACCTGTATACTTGATAATAAATCTTGGAATAATATGGTCAACGGTATTAGCGTTTGGACAGTCGCATATATAACAACGTCCATCATATTTTTCAATCAGAGCCTTACGGATTCGTTTATAAGACATTTTGTTCCTCCAGTTCTAGGATTATATCGACATTTTCGTGATGTGTCAACATAAAAACTGAAAAATTTCAAACTCCGAGGTCAAAATCAATTATAACTTCTATTAAATCTATGTTAAAAGGTATAGATTTTCTGACAATATCTTTAGCACCACCTAATGTTATTGTTGGTTTTAATAAACCGCGACAATCATACTGACTAGACCATACATTATTAATAGTAAGATATATATAATTATCAGTTGTATTAATCTGATGATAATTTACATGTCTAGCATAGATATAAGGTAATGGAATACCATCTATATTTATAAGTATCTCGCGAGTGATTTTATCTGGAAATATCACATCTGTAAATAGAATCATATAGTTCCTAAATCATAATCTGGTAATGGAAAGTTGAGTATTTCTTCGTGTATCTCCTGTATAAAATCGTACTTTTGATTAATATGAACAACTTTACGATTATTATACTCGGGCGTCCAATGTTTTATACGTCTATTACGACCGCTGTAGTATAACATATCAACATCGTTACCAATAGCTATCGCATAGATAAGCGGAGTTTTATTTTTCCTGCCGTTATATTGGAATAGTGTTATATCTCTAATATCGCCATTCGGAAATATTACATCCTTATATATAACCATTAAGGCGACCCTAAGTCAAAATCTAGCACTTCAAGTGATTGATATAGCTTATCAAGAATTGATTCTATTTGGTCAGATGATTTCCAATATATATGCGTTTTTACTTTATGAGACCATATCTCCCAAGTATGCTTATCTGTTAGGTACTTAGACTGCCCAAACTCATCCTTATAGACAGCGTAATAATCTATTGGAGGAGTTTTTCTACATTTAATTAAGACCGTTACAGCTTTACCTTCTATTAAATATTTCATGATGTATACTTAAATGAAATTAGAAATGATGTAATAATCAATTTGATTAAACATTAATGCGTAAAAAATCACACCGAGTATGAAACGTTATGTTAGTTTCAATCGTTCAGTGTGATTTATATTAGTGACAGAATATGATTGATTCTGGTTGAAAGCCGCCTATATTTGGTGGAAAATTGTCACAGTAATACTATATATGGTGGAACTCAGGCAGCTACTGATATAAGAATGATAAAGGAAATCTATTTGTCCACATTTTTAAGACTTCTATAAGAAAAAACATATAAAGAAGATAAAGAGAGTAAGGAAAGGGAGCGGAATAGTAGTCTACGTCTCTTTTTTATACTTTTTTGACCACTTACAGCCCTCTTTTTTCCTTTTTTTCTACTTTTTCATACTTTTTTTCCTGAAACTAGAAAAATTTTCTGTCTCTAGCACCTTTTTTCATGAAATTTTCTGATTTTTGTGTCCGACTACAGTGTTTTTGGTCATCTAAGATGATGTAAAGTGTTTTCACTGGGTAAAAAACAACACTTTTGGCTCTCAGGTACAAGAAAAAGCAGAAGAAGTATTGTCATTAGAAGAAATAGTAGTATATGTTTACCCATATTAGTCTGACTATAGAAGATATAATCAGAGCAATACACAAAGCGATATCAATGTAAAGCACTCTTTTATCCGGCCTTTCTTACTATCACGGTTTATTATCGTCCCGTGACCAGAATTTTTCAAGCACAAAACGCGAAAAGTCCCACACTTTGCACGGTACATACATTATACACGATGGAAGTATCAATCTTGTATATCCATTACAATTGCACTAGCTACAAGAAAAACAGCTAGACCAATAGCCCAATTTGTCTGGTATCCAATGATACAAGCACCCATAATAAGCCACACAGCACTCATTTATATTCCTTTTAAATTAATTATTTTATTTATATCGCGACACAAACTTCATTCTTTTTCAATTACAGTTTCCCAAAAACCATCTGGATTTTCTTTAAATTTCCGTCTATTTCCATAGATTAGTCGGTTTTGTGGGTAATTTGCACATGGAACACCACCTAGAGACCCATCACATGCTCTTTCAGCACCACTATATCCCATACACTGGCCGCATACAAGAGCAGAACAGGCACGGGCGTTACCTAGAATAGCAAGAGATGCCATCCTCTTATATCTTTCCGGCACTACTCCTGTGTTAACTTCCTTGGTTAAGGCTTCTGCAAAGGTTTGCATACCTTTAACTTTGGAGAGCTTATCTTTACGAGCAACCTTAGTAACAGCCGCTCCTTCAGCCCTACCTCTTTTACCCGGCTTGGTGACGAGTCCAATTTTGAACTCTTTAATTTTGACATACACCATCTGAGGACTAATTCCCTTAATTCGCATTTTAGAGTTTTTGACACTCTTGCCCCACTCACTTTCCGAAATAGCTTGACACAGTTCACCAATACTTCCATACTGATTAGAAGATTCCAGCGTTCTAACAACGCCTTCCAGTTCGTCACTCTTAATCAACAAAGATGCACGACCCATCGCTATCCCCTTAGAAAAATTTCGGTCTCGTGTAGTAATTATACTCTCTTGTATCGGCAGCGTCAAGACGTTTCTTAAGAAAAAGCAGAACAAAAATATGTGCGGTTTCCTATTGACGGCCCGCCAGAATGTCGATATAATACGGGCGTAACGAACACTACCTGAAAGGAAAACGAGATGTTATTCAGAGATTGTAAACCGGGCTGGGTAGTTAAGACCACAATGACAGGTAATCAATATGTAGTATCAGTACCAGTAACTAACGGCAATTGCTATAATGCCTATAGGATTGGTGACAATACTCTATATTATGTCAATCCCGATGTTTCAGTAGAACACATTGGATATATAGCCATAGAGACACTACCGAAAGCCCCTGAGTTTATCACTGTACCTCGCCCACAATGATATTACTTTTCTTCTGCATTTTGATTTCAAATAGCTGACTACCACCGGACTATAGGCATCTTATTTCATTAGGAGAGACAGAATGAGAACCATGTATTGTGTAAAGTTTGATGTTGATAACAAGCCATACTTCGGTTTTAAGTATCGTGGTCGCGAACTTCCACAAGGATTGTCACAACCAGAGCCTAGATGTGCTATTAGTAAGCAATCAGATGCTATCTCTTTGGCTAAGAAGTATCGTCGTGAATCTTCATTTGATAACATCAGAGTACTAGAAGTGAAAGTGAAATGAAATAGCTGACTGGCGTAGGGCTATAGGTATCTGATAAGATAAGCTGTGACGTAAAGCCTTACGGGATAAGGACTTACGTTCGCGGCCGGGCGTCGTTTGTCGTAAACTCATATAAGCTTACGACTTACGACTTTCGTTTTCATTTCATGGTTTTTTTCTCTTAACCCTTACAACACTTGGCTTTAGGTCGTGGGCATAAAATGAACACCAGCATGGCAATTTATTCGCCTTTGATGAGTTTAGGTTATCATAATAACACACCTCACTCATATTTCCCGGCGTCATATAGAGTGCGACACCTACAACGCTACCCTCTATTTCCTTAACGCCATCAACGACTCGCTTCAATGTTCTACCACTTGAAACAAGGTCATCAATAAACAGCCACCGTTGATGATGATACCCTTCACAGATATATGATGAATGTCTAGTCTCGCTTTCCTTAGAAACAACTGCGACGTGTTTTTTCATCTTATACGCTATAATTGGCCCGATAAGTGACGCACTATATCCAGAGATGACGATACCGTCAAATTCATCTTGATGAGACTTTAACGCCTTGTGAAGTTTTTTCACAATCTCAGGAATAATATAGGCGTCTCTAGCACCTCTTTCGTATCCACAGCCACTGTGACGGATATCTTCCATTGGATTCGACATGCTTACTTTCCTTTAGTGAGGTTTGAGATATGTCACATTATACCTTATCGGCTAAGCATGTCAATAGACTTAATATGAATTTTTGAAAAGTCACAAACCCTTACTATGTAAGATGTTATGGAATCGTAAGCCCGCCCGCAAGTTGTAAGTCCTTACGGGGTAAAGGTTTACGTCGCTGGCTCACAACTTAGAACACGCCAGCCGGGATACGCCATTTCGGCAGTATGTTCTGCGTCGATAGTATTCCCAGCGGTATAGGTTCTATCTATAGAGGATACGATGACCGTTCCATTATTGTTTATTTGCCTTACCAGAACGACCAGATATTTTTCCATTCTGACCCTTTACATAACAGATTGCTGATATAAGAAACGCCCCGACAATCATCAATGCATAAATCTGCTTCAATCACTTCCTTTACTCTTGGAGTATGAACCAACGCCATTCAACGCTTTGACCGCTTTACTCGCAACCGACCCGGCTGGTTGTATACCGTGAATCAATAACGCGAAAGACTTATCGGCAAGCTCAGGAAGTGCAGCGTGGCTATCGTCGTGGTCAATTTCATAACCCAAAGCTAACGCTTCGGCTTCACTGTTCACAACTACAGCTTCACGCAATTTATGTGATGTGATTAACTCGTCTTGTTTCCCGCCCTTACTTGCTGTCAATACAAGGTTCGACGGAATAGCACCGCGAGACTTCAAGCTAAGCCACATGCCCAATGACTTCGTGTAAGCATAGAACAGCTTAGACTTATTCAATGAAGCAACGTCACACCATGCTTGAAAGTAATTGAGAGTGAACATATCGCCACCAACATGAATCCGAACACACTTAGCTTTCGCCGGGAGTGAATCGAGCAACATATCAGTGATTTTATGTGCGTTGTTTCCCGCAGTTTTCAACATTTCAAGATTGAATGCCCGCGAGTTGTATACCGTCGGAAAGACAACTTCCTGCGATGCGGAGAAACATCGGAATAAGGTATTTGGACCGTCAACGATTGTACGCTTCCCCAAACTATCCTGAACCACCTTAGAGTGACATTCATTCGCCATCGGACACGTATGACCGGACAGTATAGAGAATGTCCAAACTTGCCCACCGACAATCTTCTCCAATGCGTCGAGCTTAGCGTTCCCGCGTGACCACTTCAACATTAATTATTTCCTTTGCGTTTGAGATACGCCGATTATACCGCCCAAAACTTTATTTGTCAATAGACGCCGCGAACATAATCGCCGTTGTGAAGCTTCAAAAATCCCACGTCAATACAAACGATTCGACCAGCACGATTGAATCCGAAATTCCATCGATGCGAATCGTCGTTGTAGTATGGTGTAAGCTTCATCAAGCGTGCGTCTAGTCGGCTGATGATACGCTTGATTTTCTCGAAGATATCACTTTTGTTAGATGGGCGTGGAGAAGTTTGAGCGATTTCGCCGAGAATCTTACATCGTTCCATCATAAAACAAACATATTCACCACCATCGATGTTAATAGTTTGCAAATCCCAAACTTTCGGAGTATAACCCATATGGTATAGAACCGCCGAAGTATGAAACGATGATAATCCGACTTCCCGTTTCTTGAAGAATTTGACGCCGCAATTATCGTCAACTGGCACGAATAATGCATCAACTCCACATTCGTTTCTCATTCGCATCTGTTGACGCTCTGTATAATCACCCAGAAATTTCACTACCTTTGCGTGCATCTTGTCATTAAAGCAACTTTGAACAGTTTTCATTCGTCGTTCCTTTGTCTGATTGGTTGGTGATGCATAGATTATATCGACATAAAATCAAGAACACAATAGAAGAAACGCAGAAAAAATTAAAATAGTTGTAAGTCGTTGTGGTGTAAGAGTTTAGAACGAAAAAAGTCCGCCCCGCGAGTCGTAACCCCTTACAGTATAAGGAGTTACGTCGCGTGCGGCCAATTTGGCAGACTACTCGGCTGGAGCGTCTGCGGTTGCAACTGGCTCTGCCGATTCGGCAGGAGCGTCGGCGGTTTCATCAACTACCGTTCCGGCGTTTCGCAACGCAGCGAGGACGGAGTTTTTCATCTCCGAATTTCCGCCCTTATTTCCAGAGTTGCCGGTTCGACCATCAGCAAGTGCCGGAACCTTCAAACCGTTTGCAGCGGCCAACTTACGCAAACCGACCAGACGCTGATTGAACGAGGCAATTTCCATGCCCAATCCAGCCGCAACTTGTGCGGGCGTTTGACCAGCCTTAGAACCAGCGATAACCGCTTCGTTGAACTTATCCAACGAAACCGATGGCTTGCGAGCCTTAACAGCCTTGACAACAGCGGTCAACTCAGCACCAACAACAGCAGAATTTCCTTCGGACATAAAAACACCAACCTTTCAAAACTTGAGAAAATCTTGGTTTCCAGTCACATTAACCGTCAACCATCATGCACACATTGTATCAACTCGACTTGGACTTGTCAACCCTAAAACTACACAGTTTTCAGAATCGACCTAACAGCTTTCAACGTCTTGATTTGCACGATTCGGTCAGTCGAAAGGTTGCGGAGCTTGATGTTTTCGCTTCCACCCTTCAAGACAAAAGCCGCGACCGGCTTGCCCGAAATCTTGACACAAACAACTTCACCCTTGACCAACGGACGCTTAACCATTCTGACGATTCCTTGCAGGAGTTGTGCAACTTGTCACTTTGACTTCGTTGCGGTGATGGGGTCATTATACAGTATGTATCGTCAATTGCAACACCAAACTCCACATATTCTACATTATTTTTAATTGTTGTAAGTCCTTACAGCATAAGGGTTTATCGTAAAAAAAGTACGGCCCCAACACGTAAGTTCATACGTGGTAAGGCTTTACGTCAACTCCATTTTGGCCTAACTACAACGCCACTCGCATAATCACGATAGACGATATGCCCAACGTCTATACATACTAGATGCCCAGAGATATAACCGTAGTTTCCAGAGTGAGGGTCATCGTTATTGAATCCCGTCATCTCAAACATCATTTCATCGTGTTCAGCGACTTCATTGTAAGGACTCGACGATTCATCATCGTCTGAATCATAATCATCCGAATCCCAGCTATCATTTACTAAATCCGGTCCACAATACTCTTCGGCTGTTTCAGTGAAATAATACCAAATTTCCTTTCCAGATATTGTAACCGAACCTAAGTCCCATACTTTAGGTGTTAAACCGAGAGTCGCAAAAATTCGAGAGTAGTGATACGATTGCTTTGCAACTTTTGGATTATGAAATAACTTTATGCCATAGCTATCAGTGACATTTAAGAAAATCGCGTCACATCCATCTTTACTGTCATAATCAACGTTTACGGATAAATCGTGACTGATTTCCATATAGTTCATGACAGTAACTAATTCACTTGGAGCGATAACTTGCATTGTTTGATTCCTGTAAGTGTTAGTGACGGTCTGATTATATCATATACATCGGACTTCGCAACAGCAAACGTGAGATTTTTTCAAAATAGTTATAAGATATTACTGTGTAAGGACTTACGCTATTAAAAGTCCGCGCCCTAGCTGTAACTTCTTACAGCGTAAGGCTTTGCGAGCATACTACCTATTTTGCCAATTTGACTAGGCAGTCTACGAAGAATGCGGTAAATTTCCTGCTATAATCATCGGCCTTCGTGATGATGTGTCCAATTTCATGAATCAAAACATGCAAGAGTTCCTCTTCATTGTCGAACATCTTTTCAGCAATTCGTATCTCGTTAGAACCGAGCTTGGCATCTCCGAGAAACAAGCCAGTACTCTCATTGAATACTTCAACCTTCAGTTCTAGGTCGATTGGAATGAACGCTGATATCTTAGACCGGGCAGTCGTATATTTCTTCTGCTCTTCATCATTCATCGGACGAACAATCTTATTACCAGCGAGCGACAGATAATTATTAATCTTATCGCTTTTCACGTTCCATGATGTCGGTAGCACAACTGGAACCATTCCCAAACCTTCAACGTCCTTGATTACGAAATCGACTTCGGGGCACACACAGTAATTTTCACCGTACACCCTCACAAGTGCTTCATGAAGATGCCCATATTGACGCTCAGAGAAACATATATCAACGTTCTTTATTACATCCTCAGACGACGTTAATAACGCCGCGTATATGTCCGTGTTTCCACTCCAATTAATATAATGAGCCAAGTAAGATAGTGATGAATCGTTATCAGCGACGCGACATTCATTGATTTTCACGCTAGGTGAATTAATGCACAGGGTAGTTCCCTTGATTTCACCTACATACACACTTTGCCTATACACTCGGCCAGCTTTACCAACCCATACTTCGCCCGGTTTTTTAGTTGTGAAATAGTCCTCGATATTATTGAAATACGTTGAGAACTTTTCAAATGGCAAGAATACCGATGTGTTATCAGCCTCGCCAACAACATCATCGACAATTTCCATGCGGCCATTTTTTTCGTCGCGAGCATTAGAATAGAACTCGCGGAAAATAAACCAATCGTCGTTCCAGTCCTTAGAACCAAGCTCTGTCGTGATAGGCGTTACATGATGTGTGCCAACTTGTTTCAGTGTAACCATCTTGAAAGCGCGGTCACGAAATGTTTTCGTCTTTGTCCCAACATTAAACATATGCTCGCCATTCCAGATTTTCACTGGAATATCACCGCGAACGGCTTGTGCCAAAGCATATTTCGTTCCAGAGCCGAACATACCGATAGGATTCTCACCTACTTTGACGCTCGCTCCCATCATGTTAACTGCTGCAACAACGTCAAAGCAACCACTATTTGAAATCTTGAGCCAACGCATGAGACATTCCTAATTGGGTGACTGAGTGTATGCGGAGTATTATACAGAGTATATCGACACTGTCAACAGCGAATCTATAGTATTTCTAAAAATAGTTGTAAGTCGTTACACTGTAAGTACTTATGGAATAAAAAGTCCCGACCGTGAGCGTAAACCCTTACATAGTAAGGACTTACGTCACGTATCGTTCATTTCTTATATGAGAGAACAGCGATGAGAAAAGCGAACGCTATAAGCAAAGCCCATACCATTTTCATACGCTCACCCCAAAAGCCTTATTGACTTCCTTCTCGGTGAGAGTATTGGAACGAGTATTCAGTACCTGCCACTTGCCAATTCCGTTCAGAATCGAACCGCCGATTTCATCACACTTCATCCAAGTGTCAGCATCGAATACCTGTCCCGCTCGCGTGATAGCGTCAATCACACCAAAAGCGGTCTTCTCTTGTCCATTCTTCAACCACTTCTCAGCGATTTCATTTACAACCGGACTCTTCAGAGAATGAGCCTGAGCAATGCAGGCGAAAATATTAATCATTGGAGCGGTAGCTTTGTACTTATGCGTTCCAATGAGGTCGCTGATTTTCGTTGTCAAGAGCGGGATTTGACGTTCAATGTTCAAGCGAATATCTTCGCGGAATTTTACTAGGTCAATACCACGATGACGGCGGCGAAGTTCAATCCCTCGCTTTTCACCCCATACACATCCGTTCATACAGATAGCACGGAAGATGCTAGGCGTTTGCCATACCATCGAGCGGCCAATTTCACTGTTCCCACAATTCAACATTCCACCGTAATCGGAATCATCTTCTGAACGGATATTGTCTGGAATTAGGATATTCCCATAGAAATTATCAGCATCAGAGAAGTTGAAATGTGAGAGTCTACCGCCGGGGAGAAACTCTTCAAGAATGGAAATATACCATTCGTTGTCAACGATACTATAACTATCAGACATACATGCCCGAAGTGTACTATCGTTATACGTGCGGAGAATCACTTCCTTGGTCTTATCGATTTTCGACTGACCATTCCGCAAAGCTCTGATAATGATATCAGTGTCGCCAACGTCGCCTTCATGGTAGAAACTCCACAAGGTAGATGGCACGTTGAACCACTTACACAACTGACGACCGGCCCAATCGGTAGGATTGAACAAAGCCCCGTCAATGTCAATCTTCACAGGTCCGTCGATGTTTGAGAACTTGATAGATGACAGCTTCGCCGTCATGTCAACCCTGTTCATCTTTTGTTCTGCCATTTTCTCTTTCCCCTGTTCAAAGGTAAGAGTTTTTGGCAACCAATACTGAGACACATTACGAAAACCATCGGCCACACCTTGGTCACGTTGAACCCAAGCACCTTGGCTCTTCATGTCTTCATTGCCGGTCAAAATCACTTCGTCTGTCATGGTCATCATCCTAATTTGGAAAATCGGTCAGATGCCTCAATTCTATCAACATTATCGTCCGTTGTCAACGCTAACCTTTAGGAAATCTTTGGCATGTAATTTGCAATGTGTAATTGATGTAAAGTGTTATTGTGTAAGGAGTTACGACGAGCGGCTGGCCCGAAAATGACGCAACCCCATACACCATAAGGACTTAACGCGACGATGAATCGCGTGGTCTGTATAATGTATAGGGTTGAGGTAGTTACGTCTCTCTACCAGAATTTATACCAAGGTCGCTTTTCAACCTTAGCTTTCAACATAAAAAACGCATTCCTGATAAGTTGAATATCTTCACTCATTACGAGGATACTGTTCCAGAGTTTACGATTATCTTCGCGAAGCCCTTTGACTTCATCTGAAAAATCAACGAACTCTTTACGCAGCGACTTGTATGAGTGGAACTCGACATCATCAACCAACTCTTCAACGCGAGCGGCTACAATTTTATCAAGGTCGATACCATCAAGAAGGTCCGCTCGTTCGATTTCCTCTCTCGCAAGTTCCTCAACATCAACACCTTCGAGAATCTCGGAGTATGACATATCGTCGATAACGTCGCGAACCATATCGCTGATATCGACTTCGGCCAGCAAATCTGCTGACTGCAACGTTTCGCGGACCAAATCATCAATATCAAGTTCAACTTGCATCTTCAATAGCCCTTTTAAGTTGAGTTCCGCGAGTCCGGCAACGCTTGTCGGCTTTGTTAGCGTGAACACCAGCACCAGACTTATATGCCCGGTATTCGTATCGAAGTTTACCACTGCCGCGAACGGTTGTCAAGTCCGTTGTATGAACAATTTTGGGCTTTCGTGATTTTCTCACAGGTCGCCCATCTGCAACCTTGGCAAGTGTTTTGAATGACTCAATCATTCTTGACACCAACCATCAAATCTGGCCGATACATAAAGCACCACTCAGCCATTTCCTTACCGCTTGAAAAACGGTGTTGAACTGGCTTTCCCGCGACCATCACAATCAAACACATAATTCAGTTCCTTTAGTTTGAAGCACTCTAACACAGTACCCTATGTGAGAATTGAACTCACGTTCTCTGATTGAAGGTCAGGAATCCTACCACTGGACGAATAGGGCATAGAAAAGCGTGGTTGACGACTCGAACGTCACTCCCCTGTATATTAAGGGTGTGCTACCAATTACACCAGTACCACATCTCGACACGATTGTATTGCTTCGAGTGAGCAATCACTGACCGTCGCCAGTGCATCATTTTTCGGGATTAGCTACTTCCCTCACTGATGTTTACATTATACTATTCTGCGTTAGCCGTGTCAAGCCCTCGCATACTTATTTTTATCCAAAGTCCGATGTTTATCAGTTTTGAGATTCAACCAAACAGTTTTCACAAATACGTTGTTTCCACGACGAGGGCAGAAAACATAAATGATATCTCGCGTTTCGTCATAATGACAACGAACAACGAATTTCACCAAATTGTTTCCGCCATCTAACTCAGCTTCAATCAGTTGTGACCCATTCAAACTAACGATAGGTGAAAGATGAATCTTCCCATACCTATCAGTTAATGCCGCTGTATTCGCGTGCGGTCCATAACATGGAATTACAACCCCTGTTGGAAGTTGCTTTTGAACGACTGCTGGCATGAACACTTCGCTGTGGTACAGGCTCATTTCGTTTCCTCCGTGTAATGATTATATCGACCACCAACGCGAAATACAATAGGAAAGCACGCAAAATCTATAAAATTATATAAAAGTCGTAAAGTGTTGTAGCGTAAGTGTTTACGTCAAAATTCGCCCGCCCGTAACCCTAAATCCTTATAGGATAAAGAGTTACAGCAATTCAGTCAAATCATTCCCCTTAATTCCTTTAGTTCGCTCTCTAGCTTAGCTATTTCATCTGCGATTTTCTTTCGCTTCTCTTCCTCATATTGGGCCAATGATTTTAAGTCGGTAAACTTCACATCTTTAACCATGTTGATATCCATTCGACAATGACCCCACGGAGTAAAACCACTACCGTAAGTTGGTTTAGCTATAGTATATGTCCAAAGTTCAATGTCATATCCTAAATAAAGCGCCATGCCAACAACATGATAAAGCGTATCTTTATACGATACAGCGTCACCCATCTTGAATGGTGCGTCATTATTTGCTTTTGCAAACTCAGGAGTCGCAAACTCAGTTTTCTTAGTGGTTGCCATAGTATTAGTCCGCTGTTAGAGAGTTATATTCTGAACACCAATAAACGCGACGATTGCCACACGAACAACGTCTACTGAATCCGCTTGCACCAGTACAATCATCGCAGTTTTGACCGTCAAAGTCAAGGTCGTCAAAGTTTTTTCCGTAAACTTGCGGCAAAATATGTTCGCGAATAGCTTGCGGTTCCATGTGACAGGTTTCGTGAAACGCTAATTTCAATTCCTCATCCGTGAACGTATCACGACGGGCGTAGGCAATATCACACTGAATTTCGTCGATTTGTTGTGGTGTCATGATATTATTATATCGACCGCTTACACGTAGTGCAATAGTAAAAGCAGAGAAAAATGAAAATAGTTCTAGGTGCTTACAGCGTATGGGTTTAGAGAATAAAAAGTCCGGCCCACGAATGTAAATCCATATAGGGCAAGGACTTACGTCATGGTATAGGCAAAAGCTATGCCGAACAAAGTGACATAATGGGAGTCGAACCCAGCTAAGTTAGCTCAGTTTTGTTTGAATTGCCACTGGTGGGCAATGTGTTATGTGTTTGCAACCACACAACTTTTCTTCTGCTTTCTCGTCCTACCGATAGACGATATGTCGAGCCAGTTGCCACCGACTCTTTTACCAGTGCCCCAACTCTGGAATCGAACCAGATTCTTCACGACCAAAAGCGTGATATCCTACCAATAGACGAATAGGGCGTTTAATCAACCGAAAATATCTATAAGCACTTAGGTTTAAAAGTCGGTGTCCTACATTTAGACGAACGGATACATTACGAATACCCGTACCGGCTGTTTATACCCGGTATTCACGACATATATGGGCTGACCTATGCTGGATTTGCACCAACGTCTCCAAGGTTTGTTCACTCTCATCATCTTGTACTTCGATGACGTTTGGCACTACGTGTTAACCCGTAATCCAATGGCGTGACTTGGTGATTTCCTACGAATCTAATAGGCCATATAGTTCGAGGTTGCTATCTCCCGCCCCCACGGCTCTAACACCATAACACATTCCCGCGAATCACTGCGATTCTATTTGTGCTAGTCGCTTCGAGCTAAATCCACTATTCACTGCGGTTGATTATGTCGCAGCTTGTGGGGGGTGGGGATAGAAACCTAAAACTCCGATTTGTGGATTATCGGGAACCAATGACTTCACTCAATCACGCGAACGCTCTCACCGTATCCAGTTTCAGCATTAACACTGACCACGACCGTTTCAATCAACGCGGCCTTATGGAAGGCTAAATCATTTTCACGGCTGATAGCTTGCATAACACCATGAACTCGGTCGAGATTTTCAGAACTCATCATCACGTCGAATTGTTCTGGAGTCATTGGCATGGTCATCTTTCCCGTTTGAGTGTCGTTCGTTTGTATGTCAGTATTATACCAAGTTCGCGAATCGTGTCAAGTACAGTACCAACATTTTTCGATGAAATTCACAAAGTTATCAAATCGCTTCTCGGTCGGCGAAACACAATGAAACGGGTCACAGTTCGTTCCACGTACCATCTCGGCGAGTTCTGGTCGCACTTCAACCAACATATTGAACATCGCTTGTCCGTATCGCTGACTTGGATTCCTGCGATTGTAAATTATAGCGTCGAAATAGAATTGGTGCAAGCTCATCATTCTGATATTCCCGTTGAAGTCATTTGGTAGACTTTGCCATTATAGCAGAATGTCCCAAACATACAAGGGACAATTTCAGTATTTTCACCACGCATAAAAGCTGTCAAACGAGACCATCTATTCGCAACCCATTTGTCAAATTTACGGTCGCTCAACATCATATTCGCGGTGACTGGTAGTATGTTGTTCATGTTCATATTATATCGACACATCTCGCTTTTGTCTATAGCACAACATAAGAAAAACGCAAAGAAAATAAAATAGTTGTAAGTCTATATCACGTAAGGGTTTACAACGAAAATCGCCCGCCCGATTGACGTAAAGTCATACAGGCTAACGACTTATGTCGTGTGTCAGGCATTTAGCGTGCCAAATTCTTCATCCTACGAATATAGCAACATTGATTATGGTCGCTAATTTCGTCATTCGGCATACAGAACGCTGAATCTTCATACGTCATACCGTTTGCGAACTGACGTACCATTGCCTTGAATCTAGCGATACTACAATTATGTGGGCAAGCTCCACCGTATCGCATACAGAATGCAAATGCGAAGAATCCCATCTTACACCTACCTTGCGAGATTAAAGCTTGACTCCGTCACGTTACACTTCACAACGCGAGCAGTCGCAATCTCTTGCAACTTAGTCACCAGAACGCCGTTAGCTTTACCGCCAACGATAGGCCACGTCTTGAATGCTTGCTTTCGCATATCAAACATGGCGTCAATCTTAGCCATGTAACCAGCAAGAGCAACAGCTTTCAACCCACCACCAATTTTGTTCTGCATTTTCAAATTCCTGATTTTGAGAAACTAGAAACAGTGGACCGACCTTATATCAGCTTTTGCTGACGATTTGAGCCTTGATGAAACATCGAAACATCTTTCGCTTGTCGCTCTCACCTTCAATCTTCAAAGTCAAGTGAGTCGCGGTCTCACTCTCGACTTGTCCAACATACTGAGCAACTGAAGAATCGGCTTTCTTGTACTGAATTTTGGTCATGTTCTTTCCTTGCGTGTTGTTCGTTGTATGCGTGTATTATACAGAGTTCGCGAATCGTGTCAACTCTTAATTCCGAATTTTTTTACATAATACGCGATTGAACTAGCGTTGCGAATAATCTCGTTAGTTGTCATGTTCGTGACCTCGGCATGTATCACCGATTTACCAGCACTGTTCAACTCGTTAGCGAAATCATTCAAGTCCTTCACAGGAACGTTTGAAATCAACCCCGGCAACATCTTCTGAAGTTTCACCACAGCACTCTTGGCACTTGACAAATTTCGAGCATTCTTCAAACCCATGTCATTTTCCTTTTATGAATTACACTTGCATCTCTCACACATATTATATCGACCACAAACAGAGTTTGCAATAGCAAAAGCCAACAAAATAGAAGAAATAAAAATAAAAGTGTGGCACGAGAACTGCTATATGTAGATGATGTAAGTCCTTACTGTATATGGATTTACAACAAAAATCGGGCGTTTTTCATGCCAAAAATAATACCCCACATCTAGTATCATAGACCGAGGCCGTATACTAGATGCAGTGGATGCGTTAGGTGGGCTAAGCGGGCGGGGCACGAGGCATTATACTGTCTCACACAAAGGAAATTATCACATCAAAAATCACCACTCAGTCATCGTACATCCCCATTTCGATATCATTGTAGGAATCGTCACCGCCCATGTAGTCCTGCCACTCGTCATACTCCGAAGGCTGACCGTCAAGGAACTCATCGTATCCGGCATAGTCGCCGTCGATATCATCTTCTGGAGCGAACTCATCAGCTAGTTCCTCGGAAATGCGGGCACAATCACAACACAGTAATTGATTTCCAACGACGATACACATCACGTTTTCGTCATCGCATCCATCGCACTTGGAATTGTCGTGGTAGCACATAATCGCATTCCTTGAAGAGTGTTGCTGTCTGATGCGGATATTATACCAATCGTTCCGCTTGTGTCAAGTGATAATCTTCACCATTCAAAAGAAACCCAAGGTTGAATTGTCTCGCCTTCGGGAGTGTAGATACCGTCCATGTCAACACGCATCACACCCATAGACATACCGTACATGGAAGAATCTTCCGTGACCGTGATTTCAGCCTTAAACTCAGCACACACAGCAGCGATAGCAGCACGGAAAGCGGCTTCGCGAGCGGCTTGCATCTTCTTCTCTTCTGGCGTCATGGTCATGGTCATGTCTCCTGTACGCATATTATATCGACATCTCACACGTATTGCAATAGATAATCACACGAAATATATTTATTCTGCATTATACCCACTATGGTACGCGGTGTGCTGGTGGCCTTACCGTATGTGATGTGGTGTGACATATAGGTGTATGTCTATGGTATAGTAGATGCGTATGTAGTAGACGTAAGTGCATACAGTGTATAGGGTTAGGTCAAAGGGCGCGCCGAGGTAGACGTAAATCCTTATGTAGTATAGGGTTACGTCATTATCGTGCATACTACACATGGTATGGTGTACGTGTGTAGTGTACTATCTATTGTAGTGCGTGCAATTGATAGCTCATCGCACCTAGCATAGATACAACATCTAGTATACTGCATGTGATACGCATACAACGTGGGCTATATCTATTCGCATTTTCTATGATAAAACGAGTTGCGAATATAGTAACACATATAACGTATATCATTCGATGTTGTCCTTATCACGTTTGATTTGCTGCTTAATCTTAGCTCGTTCGCTCTTATGCAATAGGCGTCGTTCTTCGTGCCTGTTCTTACCTGTCATTTTGCGATGCTTAGACGTAGGCCCGCCATCTTCATCATACCACATACCATGATGGAATCCATAAGGGAACATTAATATCACCTATCAAACAAGAGAAGAAGAGTCAAGGCTACTAGACCACCAATCAGCATGTCACACATAAAGAACCTCACATATTAGCAAGAGCATTCATTGTCTTGAGCGTACCAAGTGCGTCCTTGACAAAGCGATTTCTCTTGGTAGTGATGGTGAACGTACCATCCATGTTCGCGTGTATATGTGTACCGATGTTGACTAAGCGAACAAACTTGTCAGCTTGAGCCTTCACAACCATCGCGATACCATGACGAGCGACATTGTTGATGATTTGTTGAGTTGTCATTGTCTTGTCCCTTACGTGAGTGTCGTATCTGATGTGTATATTATACACGCTTATCGGTATATGTCAAGCGTCTAAATAATTTTTTACACAATAATCAGCCTGTTCATCACTCATCTCATATTGACTCATAACGCTATCGATGGTATCAGGATAATCATCATCCAACGTATCAGCAAGAGTTGACTTGAGTTCAACCATCGCCATCGCCATGCAAGCTGTAATTGTCATCATCTTTATCTTATGTGTTGTGTTGTCGTTTGTCATGCTAGTGTTATATCGTCTATATCACAATGACGCAAGAGCGAAACCTATGAAATAAAAAGAATTATGATAAATACTTTGGCACGCTACTTGCTGTGCGGGAATGACGTAAGTCCATATGGTGTAAGGGTTTACAACAAAAAACGCCCATCAGGACGAGGGGTGGTATTATTTGTTTCAAGAGCATGACGTATAGTCGTGCTGGAAAACGCCGGTGCTACAAAAAATGGGTGAACCAAAAAATCACAAAGTGTAACACCTAATGATTCTTGATACCCGTTACATTCCTATCGTTTCCTTAGCTCTAAGTTTCCTAGACTCATACAGTGACTTGTTTGTACTAATTCTAATTTAGTAGTATCAGTATCATATACCATATATAAATATCTAGGATGATTATTAGCCATACAGTAACTAGCATTGATTCGTAGCGTATTATCTATTAACCTATGTCCAAAATCTGAATGACAATGCCCAAATACATGCACCTTCGGTTCGATACGTTCTATAAATTGTCGTATTGGCATTGAACCCCAATTTGGAACCATAGATAGAATATCGTAAGATGGCGTATGTGTTACTACGAAGTCGATAGGACGAGTAGCAAAACTTCCAAGCATCTTACGAGTGTCGAACTCTTTTTTGTAATATGCATAACCTTCCAATTTATTATAGCAGAAGAAATAGAAATCAAATCCAAGGATTTGTCTATAACCTCGTGTTGTAAACACATCAAAATAAGATTGAACCTGTTGAAAAGCAGTCTTCGATGACTGCGGATAGAAATCATGATTGCCGGGGCATCCAACAGTATATATCTTTCTACTACGTATCTCTTTAAGGTATGTAGTAAAAAATGTGTTCCAAAGTATCTTCTCTCTGTCTATCCAAATCTTATCAGATGACGGGGTCGAACAGAAATCACCACAGAAAATAACCATATCAACGCCATCGTTAATATATGGAAAATGTTCATGTAGGTCTCCTAGTATTGCTATTTTCATTATAATGTTCCTAAATCAAAATCGTCAGCTTCAATTTCATTGAATTTCAGTGGAGGTAGACTACTAGTAGTATTAGCATATCGTGAGTACTGATTACAGTTATCACATAATAGTATATTATTTTTAGACATAATATTTCCAGCATAAGTTAACTTATCAGGCAACATCTCATATAAGTCACATTTAAGACAGTATGGACATTCTATTATTCTGAACGAATCCGATTTTATACTCATATTACATACACTTCATGATATCTTGGAAACTATGGAAGTTAACACCTTTAGGAAAGCAGTCTTTGTAATCCATTGTTAGAAAAACGTGCCATCTATCAGGATATTTAGGCTTTACAGTAGTTCCATATCCATCTGTTAGCACGAAAACCGCAGTAGGATAAACTCTCTGACTTAATAGATGTGTCTCCAACATATCAAATGCTGTTCCACCACCACTCGGTAGTTTATCACTCTTTAAATCAATCTTAATTACACGTGTGTTAAACGCATAAGCATCTATTACAAATTTATCAGTTGGTATTGTCTTAGCAGCCTGAAAGAACTTCTCTGACTCAGCGTGACAAGAACCAGATATATCCATGAAAAAGGTCATATCTATTTTCTCTGCCTTTTTATCATCGATATCGTAGTCAGATGGAATTAACAAATCTGTATACTGTTCGATTACAGCAAACCTTCTATTAGTATGTCTCCACTGTGTTTGCATTTTATCTCTATAAGCTTTAACTGTCCAATTCCTTATTACCTTCTCCCAAGTTCTAACCTTCTTAGGTTTCAACGCTGTTTGAATCCATTCAAATGAGTCACTATCGCCCGGCTTTATGAACTTGGATAGTGATTCTATTTCTTCCTTAGAAAGTTGTTCTATAGCTTCACCAATTTCATCCATAGATTCATCTGGTAGATAGCCGTGGTAATCTAGTGTACCTTCACCTTCTCCTGATTGTGGAGCTTTACTACCATATTCCTCGTTCTTAATGAGGTTATAGTAATATTCAAACTCTCTATGTTTTTGAACTTGGCCGGGCTTAGCTTTTGGAAATACGCTACTAATTAGACATAGCTTTGGTAAAGCTGTATCAGCACGTAGCTTAAATTTGAAATAGGCAAGTAAAATTTCATTTATAGCAATATCTGCTGCTACATTACCAATATTCTTATCTAGACCTTTTAATCTAGAACCGTGGTTTAATATAACATGTAGACACTCGTGGGCGCAAACAAAGCCTAATTCCTCATCGTCTAATTTTTCAAAGAACGAAGGGTTAAATAGGAACTCTATAAAACCCCCGTCTTTATTAAATGCTACAGCGGCTGTATCTATCTTATCTGTTAGAGTTGGCTTACCCATCTGCCAAATCTTACAAAAGATACCATGATACTTTTGAAGTGTGTGCGTTACTTTCAAGAATTTGGAATCCATACAAACCTTTCTACACCGGCTGTAATTAACTTATTCATAACAGTCTTAGATTCTAGACCAAGGTTTTCCTTGACTCTAATATCAACATTATTCTTTTGCAAAGCAAAGTTTAGAGGACCGCAGATTAACTCAATATTTTCTTTTACTTTTGCTGAGCTTAAATGCTTAATACATCCAACTAGAGATTCGATAACTAGCTTAGCGTCCTTACTAGAAACATTATGTGGGATGTTCTGTGATTCTGCTATAATTCTAGCGATATTAGGTTCCTTCTGATATTCTTTCATTTTAACTACAGTTTCAAAAAGCTGAGTAAACGCAGAATTCTCACTAGCAGTCGCTTTGAATATCACTGGACTCTTTCCAACGTTATTAGATTTTAATACTGGAATAGCCTCTATAATCATAGCTTTAACTTTATTATCATTAGAACTATTCATATAAGAGATTGTTATCTCTCTGATTCTAGCATTAGAGTGGTAATTCTTAATTATTCTCTGCATTGTATTAGCTGCGATAGCGTCAGCTTTACAATTGCTTATAAACTTCACTAGTCTTTCTGCTGGTAGCAATCCAAAAATGTAGTCGTTATTATTTTCAGTTGCTATAATCCACTTCTCTACTTCTGCATAGATATTATCATCATTTAGCATTTCAGAAATTTCGTTATCTTTTCCATTTGCATGAAGATAGACAATCTTATCTGATGCTAAACCATTTGACAACATAGATGCTAGTTTTGTGATATTTACTTTCTTAGGTAGAACATCGTATATATCACCACCCATATTAAACATCTCAATTGCATAGTCTAGCCTTCTAGGAGTAACAGAGTCTTTAAGTTCTGGAATAATGTTATCCCACCACTCAATAGCAGCTTTACCTTTTTCAGCACCAAACTTCTCAAAGAAATATTTCTTATCTGGCTTGTAGTCAATATCAATATGTACTTGAAACCTATCTTTTTGAGCCGGGTCTAGTCTTTCAACGTCATACGTTCCTTCTTCGTCTTCTGGATTGATAGCTGCCCAAACGAATTTAAGGTTCTTAAATACCTTACCATTAATAGATTTGAATTGAATCAATTCCATAACAGCGTTTCTAACCTTAGCTGGCGCTCTATTAAGTTCGTCAAAGAATAAAGCGTTTACTTCATCAAACGCAAACATCTTTGGTCTTACGATATCCAGATATTTAACACCATTCTCATCTACTGACTCTTTAGGCACACCAATGAAGTCTACCCAAGGGTCCATAGTAGGAGCGCTGAAATATTGGTAAGAAAGTCCATTCTTCTCAAATGTACTTTTAACTATCGCAGTCTTACCAACTCCCGGTTTTCCGGTGAATAGTACGTTCAACTTATTAGCAACCCAAAAATCAAGCTTTTGTTCCTGAATCATAACTTCCCTTGTTTAATATATCAAAGTTTAGTGTATTATAAATGGTGTACCTTTTCACCACTCCCGACAAACCATTTTACAGCATTTTTCAGCGAGGTCAAGCAATGAAAAGCCAGATTTTGACTAAATCTACAGCACAATTAGCGCAAGACGTTATCAACAAAGACTTTACAACACAAGATAAAAATATCGGAGAAATAATAAATGAGCAGTCTACCAGCAAATGTAAACGAAACGGAGTTCATGGAAGCTCTGGAGAAGATAATGGAAAGGATAAGGAGAAAGTATAAGTTCTCTATACATGATGGAAATGATTTAGCACAAGAGGCATACTTCATAGCTGTTAAGATATGCGAATCTTATAATCCTGAAACCGGCCCGCTATATAATTTCTTATCTGTTGCTGTTGGGAATCGAATTAAGAACTTTATTCGTAATAAGTCAATAAAAGAAATTCGCTCAGTATCTCTATATGTTGACGATGAAGAAAGTCTAGAACATATTGGTAATATGAAAACTAGTAATAAAGAATTCTGGGACATTATAGATGATAATCTACATAGTTCATTTAGGGTTGATTATCTAAAACTTAGACAAGGAATTGATATTCCGAAGCTAAGAAAAGTAAAGTTACTAGCAGAATTAAAGAGGATAGTAGATGAGTACATATAAATCAGGTAGATGGTCTAATGAAGAAGTTCTAAAAGTTAAAGACCTAGTAGAAGAAGGTTTATCATACGAACAAATTTCAACACGTATAAATAGACCGCCAGAGACAATTAAGTCACTAGTTGAGAATAAGCTCCTATTGAACTTATCTGAAGATGCTCAAAATAGTAAAAAAGCAGAAATAAATATAAAACAAAGTGCTGAGTGGGTAGAGATTGAAAAACAATTATCTAAAGATGAACAGGAAATGTTCCTGCACCACTGGAGAGAGATTCTCGCACAGTTTAAGAACAACGTGACGCACACCGAAAAATTGCAAATCATCGATATTATTAGAAACGAAGTTCTAATTAATAGAGTTATGATTAAAATACATAATGCTAATAGTGATATAGTTCAATTGAATAAAGAACTTAACGATGAAATGCTTTTAGATGTAACGATGAGAGATACGGCAAAGATAGTTGATAATCAGCAAAGAGCGCAAGCTGTTAGTGGTGCGATTGGAGCTTATAATAGAGAGTATAAAGAGCTTATGGAACGTAAGCAGAATATACTACGTGACATTAAAGGTACTAGAGAACAGAGAATTAAAAGAATAGAAGATAGTAAAGAGACTATTACAGGCTGGATAGCCGCATTGATAGCTTCACCAGATATAAGACAGAAGCTTGGTATTCTTATGGAAAAAACAAGAATAGCTCAAATTGTTGAATATGAGAGACTAGCAGATTATCATACATATCATGATGGTCAAATGGAACAGCCAATACTAAATAGTGAGACTGTTAAAGAGGATAATTATTAATAAGGAAGGGCAGAATGAAGACAGCAATTATAACGGGCGTAATAGGACAAGATGGGTCGTACCTATCTGAATTTTTACTTTCTAAAGGATATAGAGTAATAGGAATAAAGAGAAGGTCAGCAACCTCTAGTTTAGATAATCTGGAGAACGTTATAGGAAATCCCGATTTTGAAACTGTTGACGGCGACATAACAGACCAATCATTTATTTTTTCTTGCATTAATAAATATAAGCCAGATGAAGTATACAACTTAGCCGCACAATCATTCGTTCATTCTTCATTTGAGCAACCGACTCACACTTTTCATGTTGATACTGAAGGTGTTATAAATATACTTGAGGCTATTAGACAGTTATCTCCTAAAACAAAATTATATCAAGCCTCTACTAGTGAAATGTTCGGGTCTAGTTTCACACCTAAATATTCTGCTGATGCTCACAGCGTTATATCTGATTATACTGGAAATATTTACTCACTGAAATATATCTGTAAAACATTTCAAGATGAAGACACGCCATTTATACCACAGTCTCCTTATGCTATTGCTAAATTAGCATCACATCATATGTGTAGATTATATAGAGAAGCTTATGGGCTACATGTATCATGTGGTATATTATTTAATCATGAATCACCTCGTAGGGGTAAAGAATTTGTAACTCGCAAAGTTACTGATTACGTTGCACGTCTTCATCTAGCTAGTATCATTAAACATACAGGATATGCGTCACAATCAGCTTCTAATGAAGGTTCACATAATGATTATTCATATATACCTGAAAATCTTAGAACTTTTCCTAAGCTACAGCTAGGAAATCTATCAGCATCTAGAGATTGGGGTCACGCACAAGATTATGTTAAAGCTATGTGGCTAATGCTACAGAGCGAAATTTCGGATGACTATGTGGTATCAACAGGTGAGACACATACTATAGAAGAATTATGCGAAGCTGCCTTTAGTAGTGTTGGACTAAAGTGGCAAGATTATGTTGAAGTAAACGATAAATTTAAGAGACCGGCAGAAGTAAGATACTTACTCGGCGACTCTAGTAAGATTTACGGTAAGCTAGGATGGCAACCTCATGTAAAGTTCGACGCTTTAATTAAAGAAATGGTAAGTAGTGATATCAGGAGAAATCTATGATAGTAAATAAGCCGTGGGGTTATTATGAAGACATTCTTAGAGAAGATAACTATGTTATGAAACGTATAGTTATAAGACCGGGACAGAGATTATCATTTCAAAAACATGAAAAGCGAAGTGAATTTTGGGTCATTATGAAGGGTATTGGAAAGGTCCAACTTGGAACTATTGAATCAATAGTTAATGTTGGTGCTACAGTTAATATACAAAAGAAAGAGTTACATAGAATCACTAATATAGGAACAGAACATTTAGTGATATATGAAACTCAATATGGTGTCTGTGATGAGAACGATATAATCAGGGTTTCAGACGATTATGAACGACAGACGAAGTGAAGAATATTCAAAATGGAAACAAGCTGTCAGAGCTAGAGATGGTAATAAGTGTCAATATCCAAACTGTAAAAAGAGAACTAAACTCGAAGTTCATCATATAGTACCTTGGGCTTTAAACGCTATGTTACGCTTTGCTGTTGATAATGGCATATGTTTATGTAAGATGCATCATTATTCTATAAAAGGTAAAGAGTCATCTTATATAAGTTTGTTCGTATCTATAATACAAGCTAATAAGAGCAAAAAGAAAAAGAAATGATAACTATATTACAAGATACTAGAGAAAAGAAGCCGTGGGATTTTACATTTCATGGTTTTAATCAAAAAATACAACATCTTAAAACCGGTGACTACTCTGTAGAAGGTTATGAGAATTCTCTAATAATAGAGCGTAAGAAAAGTTCCGGCGAGATATCAATGAACTTAGGCTTTAAAAGAAAACAGTTTGACGCCGAAATGAAACGTATGGAAACATTCGAGAATAAATTTATCATATGCGAATTTCCATATGAAAGAATATTAGAGTTTCCAAAGAACTCTGGAATACCAGCTAATATTCAACATAAAGTTAGAATGAATCCCGGCTATATGTCTATGTCTTTATCAAAGATAAAAGCTGAATATAATGTCGAAATAATCTATTGTGAAAATAGTTATGAGGCTGAAATGAAAGCTGTCGAAATTTTTAATAAGGTATTAAATGATAACTAAACAACAAATAATGGAAGATGCTCCGCTAGGTATAATCTTCAAAGACGAATCGCAACTATATAACCCATTAGAGAGTATGCCAGATTTCATCGAAATGCAGCCCGAACTATTCTATACTTGGGTTCTAAGTAGACCAGAATACTTCTGGTTAACCTGCAAAGTTCTATTAGGCGTAGACATCCATATTATGCAAGGTGTAATTCTACAGAATCTATGGAAGCATAAGTTCCCGATGTTAGTTGGCTCGCGTGGTATGGGTAAATCTTTTATTCTTGCTGTTTACGCTTTACTTAGAATAATACTTCTAAGAAATAGAAAAGTTATTATATGTGGTTCTGGTTTTCGTCAGTCTAAAATTATATTTCAATATATGGAGACTATAGTTCAGAACTCTTCAATTCTTAAAGATATCATTACACCTAACGATATATCACACGGCAATGATGGATATAAAATGTCATGTGGTGATAGTTTTGCTATGGCTATCCCTATTGGAACTGGAGATAAAATTAGAGGTCTTCGTGCCAATGACGTTATTGGAGACGAGTTTGCATCTATTCCTGTTGAGATTTTTGAAACCGTTATTCAAGGTTTCGCCGCAGTATCAGCGTCTCCAGTTGAGCAAGCTAATAGAATAGCTAGACGAAATGCAGCAAAAATAATAGGGTTTGAATTTGAAGATGATAAAGACCTAGTTATAGGTAATCAAATTATTATTTCTGGTACAGCATTCTATTCATTTAACCACTTCTCTAATTATCATGAAAAGTATCGTAAATACATAAAGAGTCGCGGTGATGAGAGAAAAATTCTAGAATTAGTTGGAGACGATTATAAGAACTTTGATTGGAAGGATTACTGTATAATTCGTGTTCCGGTAGATATGCTTCCAGAAGGTTTTATGGATGCCGCACAGGTAGCTAGAGCTAGAGCTACTGTTAACAGTGGTATTTATGAAATGGAATACGGTTCGGTATTTAGTTCAGATTCTAACGGTTTCTTTAAGAGAAGTCTTATTGAGGGATGCGTCGTTAAAGAGGACGAAGATATAATTCAGCCTAATGGAAATATAATACCTAATTACGAAGCTATGTTTGAATGTAAGCTATCTGGTGATAAAGATAAGACATATATTCTTGGTTGCGACCCAGCTATGACACAGGACAATTTTAGTATTGTTATTCTAGAGATTAACAACAAGTGTCGTAAAATTGTATACTGTTGGACAACTAATAAAGATGACCATAAAAATAAACTAAAGCTCGGTCTAGTTACTGAAAATAACTATTTCGCGTATTGTGCTAGAAAGATACGTGGACTAATGGTTAGATTTAATATATCAGCTATATCTATAGATACAGCAGGTGGTGGTAGAACTGTTATGGAATCTCTTAATGATAAAAATCTAATTAGACCCGGCGAGATAGAACTATGGCCTATGGTTGACCCAACAAAACCAAAGGATACAGATTATTTCCAAGGTATGCATATTATTGACCCAATTGTATTCTCAAGAGAAGATTGGACAACACAATCTAATCACGGTCTTAAAAAGGATATGGAAGATAAGATTATTCTATTTCCACATTTTGATGCTATATCATTTGTTGACGCTGAATTAAAAGAATTTAATACAGATACCGAAGATACTGTTATGAGATGTATAGAAGAGATAGAAGAATTGAAGAATGAACTTAGCACTATTACTGTTACTCAAACCGTTACTACCAATAGAGAAAGATGGGATACTCCTGAGTTTAAGTTACCTAATGGTAAAAAAGGTAGAATGAGAAAAGATAGATATAGTGCGCTTCTAATGGCTAATATGACAGCTAGAACTATTCAGAGAGAATATCAATATAATATTGAAACTTCTATGGGTGGATTCGCTAATACTTTGAAGAAGAAAGACCTAGAGGAATCTCAAATGTTCAATGGTAATCCAATGATTGCTAATAAACTTAACAGCCTTTATGGTGGTTTAGTGTAAGTATTTATGAGTAATAGAATTACCAATCGCATTGCAATAGGATTAACATGACTAAAGATATATCAGATACAATGTCAGACATATACGCAGACCCAAAGCTGTATTCAGTAGCTAAGGCTAATAATTATAACATAGGTAGGACATTTATAAATTCTAGTACTAACAATTCAGTTAGAAGTGAGTTTACTAGAGATGACTACGATTACTATCGTCCAACAGACGCTGTTCCTAGAAGACCAGAAGATAGAATACATCTATGTATGAAGGCGTATGAAAACGTAGGTATAGTTAGAAATGTTATAGACCTTATGGCGGATTTTACTTGTAAAGGCGTTAGCATTGTACATCCAAATCCAGCGCAGGAAAAATTCTATAAGGAGTGGTGGGATTATATTGACGGCGAGATGATATCAGAAAGATTCACTAATTATCTATATAGAATAGCTAATGTTCCTGTTACAGTTTCATATGGTAAAGTCCCAGTTAGAATTGAGCGCAAGTGGTCAAGTGCTTATGGGCAAAAAGACCAAGACATCAAAGAAATTAAGATGGAATCAAGAAGAATTCCTCTTAAGTATAATTTCATTAATCCACTAACACTAGAGGTTATTGCTCCAGAGATTGCGCTTTTCACAGGAAAAACCATATTTGGACTTAGAATTTCTACTTCTCTTAGGTCTTCATTAGGTTCACTTAGAAATAAGTATCCTGATTTACAGTACGAAGAGATTCTACAGATGATACCAACAGCTATTCTTTCTGCTATTAAAAGCGGAAAAAGTCTTATCCCTATTAACGATGATAGTATTTCAATGTACTACTATAAGAAAGATGACTGGGATGTATGGGCTAAGCCTATGATAGCGTCTATTCTTGATGACTTAATAATGTTAGAGAAAACAAAGTTAGCTGATATGGCCGCTCTTGATGGAGCTATATCTAATATAAGACTATGGAAGGTCGGTAAGATGGAAGGTGATAATCCTTCTTCTTGGGTTGTTCCTACTGTAGCAATGATAAATAAAGTTCGTAATATAATAGCTAATCATAGTGTTGGTGGCGGTGTTATGGACCTAGTTTGGGGACCAGATTTAGACTTTAAAGAATCTAATACTAATGTTCATAATTTCTTAGGTTCTGGTAAATATGATGCTGTATTATCTAATATATATGACGGTTTAGGCGTTCCATTTGGAACATCCGGTGGCTCAGGTAAAGGTATGACAAATAACTTTATAGCTATGCAGACATTTATTGAGCGTCTTGAATATGGTAGAAGAGTTTTATTAAACTTCTGGAATTGCGAAATAAAGAAAGTACAGAGTGCTATGGGATATTCAAAACCGGCACAAATTATATTCGATAAGATTAATCTTGGTGATGATAATAACTATAAGCAAATATTACTAGGTCTTCTAGATAGAGATGTTATTAGTAATGAAGCTATGCTTAAAGAATTTGGATATACAGATATTGAGAAGATTAGAGTTAAGAGAGAAGCTAAGAGCAGAGGAAATAAGATGCCTCCTAAAGCTTCGCCATTCCATAATCCAGAACTTGACCATGAAGTTGATATGAAAAAGATTCTTCTACAGCGTGGTGGGGTAGCTCCTTCTGAAGTTGGATTAACTCTAGATGAAAAGAAAGATGGTGAAAAATCTGCTAATGAACAGATGGAACAATCTCAACTTAAGTTGGCTGAAATTAGCGCTCGTCAAAAAGCTCAAACAGCTACTAAAGTAGGAAAGTCTGGAAGACCAAATCAGTCTAAAGATAGTTCTAAGAGAAAGCAGAAGAGACCGCCGATTAAAACAAAAGCGTCTGATTTTACAAATATGTTTATATGGGGTTATAACGCTCAAAAAGCTATATCTGATATTACTACTCCAATACTACTAAAATCATTCGCTAAACCAAATGTTAGGTCGCTTACTGTTGATGAATTTGAAGAGCTAGAGACTGTTAAATTTAATGTATTCTCTAATCTCACTCCTTTTGAAGAAGTGACAGAAAGTAGAATATATGAAGTATTAGAAAAGAATAGTAAGCCAAATATTAACGTTGTTGCTGCTACAAAACTATTACTTGGTATGTATAAAGCACAGGCTAAAAGAGAGCCAACTGTAGATGAGCATAGGCAGATTCAGTCATCAGGTTTCGCATTAGCATACGAACCAGACACTGGTTCAAGTGATTTAGAGTCTTCAAATATAGTAACTAATACAGAAACAGAGATGGTACTACCTACGGTCTAACCAAAAATAGTATTCTTTTTATAACCTTTTGTGTATACTAATGTGAGAGGTATAAGTAATGACAGTTACAGTATATAAATCAGAAATAAAAGACAATATAGCTGATATGGTTGCTAAGGGGTCAATATCCTTTGCTTCTCAGATTAAAGCTAATGAAACAGAGTCGCAGATTAACAATGTTAAAGTTTCTGCTGCTTTACAAAAAATAATAGCTTCTGCTAATCCAAATCAATTAGATTTGTTTTATAAGCATAGTATTCTAGCATCCGTTGGATGGAATAAGAATGACGATGTTTTTGACAAATTAGATACTTGGAATGCTAGAAATTCAGTTCAGGATAAACAACTAAATTTAGAACATAACGAATTAAATATAGTTGGTCACATGACTAATAGTTATGTGTTTGATGCTCAAGGCTCTATTATAGACGATTCGATAGATGTTAATAACTTACCAGATAAGTTTGACGTAGTATCAGAGTTTGTTCTTTATAGACTTTGGGAGAATGATGAACGTAAAGCAGATGTAGAAAAGATTATTGCAGAAATAAAAGATGGTAAGTGGTTTGTTTCTATGGAATGTAGATTCCCAGCTTTTGATTACGCACTTATAGATAATGCCGGTAATCATAAAGTTGTTGCTAGAAGCGAAGATACAGCTTTCCTATCTAAATACTTAAGAGTATTTGGTGGTGCTGGAGAGTATCAGGGTTATAAAGTAGGTAGACTATTAAGAAACTTTTTCTTCACTGGTCAAGGCATCGTTAAGACGCCTGCTAATGAAAGAAGTATAATATTTGATTTTGCAGATGTTAAATCATTCAAAAGTATGGGTTCATTAGATATAAGGAATAATAACATGGATTTGGAAAAGCAAATCGCTGAACTAAAGATTGAGCTTGAAAAGGCTCTAAGTGCTAATAAAGCAGCAGAAGTCGCTTCAGCTAATGAAGCAGCAACAAAAGCTGCTGCTAAAGCAGAAGCTGCTGAAAAAGAAGCAAACGCTTATAAGCTAACAATAGCTGATAAGGATAAGGCTATCGCATCTCTTACAGATGCTATTAAGGTAGAAGCAGATAAGGTTTTGGCTGCTCAAGCAGAACTTAATGCTGTAAAGGCTGAAGCTAAGAAGGCTGATAGAACAGCTAAGTTGGCTGCTGCCGGTGTTAAGTCTGAAGAGGTAGGTGCAGTTGTTGCTAAGTGGGAAGCTCTAAATGATGAGCAGTTCTCTGAAATTGTTGCACTTCATGCAGCTAAGAACCCATTCGCTAAAGATGGCGATATGTGCGAAGATGACAAGAAGAAAGCAGAAAAGGCTAAGGCTGATGCAGACGCAGCCGCTAAAGCGGCAGCTACTACAACTACAACAGTTGAGCTAAGTCAGGCAGAAATAGAAGCTAAAGCAGCTTTGAATCAGTCAGAGACAACTAAGGCAACTAGAGTAGAAGCACTTAGCGATTTTCTAAAGACAGGCTTGAAGTATAGTGCTTCTGCTAATGCAAGATTTACTAAGTAATAAACAATAGATAAGGGAGATTTTACACATGGCTCTAAAACCAGAAAGATACTTCGTTGCTGACGACATTTCGTTCTTTATGGACGAAGTTGCTGAGCGTGGCGGTGTTGTAGTAATGAGTACAGGTGGTTCGGGTTCTGCTATGGACCAAGGTGTTGCCTTGGCTACATACGCTGCTTCTCAGTCTGGAAAGACACCACTTGGATTCCTAATGCAAGATATGGTTAATAAGGATTTGACACAAACTCACATTAACTTCCACAAAGATGAAGTCGCAAAGGGTGGTAAGGTACAGATTTGGACAGCGGGTACTCTTGTTACTAACATGATTTATCCCGGTCTAACTGTTACTGCTGGAGGTGTAGCTTATGCTGGACCTTCTGGCCTACTACAAACAACAAACGTAAACACCGCAGCTACACCAGTTGTAGGCAAGTTCTTGTCAAGCAAGGATGCCGATGGTTATGCTAAGGTCCGTTTCACACTATAATCTAAAACCTTAACAGGAGAAAAATAAATGAATTACAATAAGAGTATTTTTAATGCTCCAGAAGAGGTTTTAGCATTGCTAAAATCGACAGCTTCTGATAATCAACTAGAAAGAGACCAAGCTCAATTTGACTTTGCGAAGGCTATTGAGACTCCATTGCGTCAGGGTGTTCTATACGGAGATGTTATTCGTAACGTATACGAACCGATTAAGTTCGCTCCCGGTACAACAATTGAATGGCCTCTTGACCTTCTAGCTCCCGGCGAAGAAGATGAGTTCGTAGCATATACAAGTCCCGGTATTGGTAAGATTGGTGAACGTAGAGTAGAAGGTGACTATGTTACTGTTCCTACATACGAAATCAGTTCATCTATTCAGTGGGCACTTCGTTATGCAACAGAAGCTAACTGGAACGTAGTTGCTCGTGCGCTACAAGTTCTTGAAGCATCTTTCGTAAAGAAGATTAATGATGATGGATGGCATACACTTCTAACCGCTGCTGTAGACCGTAACATCCTTGTTTATGATGGTGATGCAACTGCTGGTCAGTTTACAAAGAGACTAGTTTCTCTTATGAAGACCGTTATGGTTAGACAAGCTGGTGGTAATACTGCTTCTACTCGTCAGGGTTCTTTGACTGACTTGTTCTTGTCACCAGAAGCTGTTGAAGATATCCGTAACTGGGGCGTTGATATGGTTGATGAGCTTACACGTAGAGAAATCTACATGGCTTCTGACGATAGCGAAAAGCTAACCAGAATCTTCGGTGTAAATCTTCATCCTCTTCGTGAGTTCGGTGAAGGTCAAGAGTATCAACTATTCTTCACAAGTACACTTGGTGGTACACTTCAAGCTGCTGACGTTGAGCTTGTAGTTGGTGTAGACATGAAGAACAATGATAGCTTCATTATGCCTTTCAAGAGAGAAATCCAAATTTGGAACGACAACACAATGCACCGTAGAGGTGAAGAGGGTTACTATGGTCGTGGAGAGTTCGGATTCGCTGTTCTTGATAACAGAAGAGTTATTTCTGGCTCGTTCTAATCAAATGAGTTAGTAGTTAAATTAAGAGAAGCGGGGATAAAACCTCGCTTCTTTTTTTTGGTACTATAGTGTAAATACTAGTGAGATACTATAAATTCAGGAGATAAATAAATGCCTATAGTAAGCAGCGATATGAAATATAAATTATCTACAACCAGTGGTTCCGCTGGTAATAGTAATTCGCAGGGTAACGTAAATAATTCACTTGGTAAATATGTTAGTACAACAGAATTAACAGATAATACACTTAATAATCTATTTGATGATATTAGCGGTGCTGAAAATGCTGCTAGTACTGTAGATTATAGATGTATTTTTATACATAACTCACATGCATCTATTTCAGCTACAGTTATGGTTATATATTTAAGTTCAGAAGTTTCTGGTGGAGCTTCTATATCTATAGGTTTAGACCCTGTAGGTGCAATAGCTGTTGGTTCTTCATCATCTCAAGCAGCGACTATAGCAAATGAAACAACCGCTCCTGCTGGAGTATCTTTTAGTGCCCCTACAACTTCTGGAGCCGGTCTATCTATTGGAACATTACAAGCCGGATATGTATATGGTGTTTGGGTTCGTAGAACCGCTGCAAACTCAAGTGCAAAAAATAATGATGGTGTTACTTTAAGAGTAGAATTTGACACTACTGAATAAGGTGAATAATGGCTGACCAATACATACAACAATTAAGTGCTACAGCTTCTGTTTTAGCAGCTTATTTAATACCAATATCTGATGACCCTTCAGGAACAAGTAGACTTAAGAAAGCTACGTTCACACAAATTGTAAATTTCTTATCAGATAATGCGTTTAGTTCTATTGGTATTGGTATTACGCCTGCTGCGAAATTACATGTTATTGGAACTACAGAACAATTAAGAGTTGGATATGATAGCTCAAACTATATTAGTCATACTATAGGTTCAAGTGGTGCATATACTGTAACCAGTACTGGTAGCGGCGGTGCGATAACGTTCACACCTACAAGTGCTAATAATTTCAATATCACGCTTGGGTCAACGGGACGTGTTGGTATTACTGATGGTGCTACATTATATGCTAGAGCAGACGGAGAAATTCTCCAGATAAAGCGAAACGTTACCAACAGCGTGTCAGCAAATAGAACAACAGTTGGAATCGGAAACAACTCAAATGCGTATTACCTTGCCTACGGCGGAGCAACTGATAGTTTTTCAATCCTTGACGGTGGATTCGTTGAGCGACTTACAATAAGCAGTGGTAAGGTTGGTATTGGCACATCAAGTCCGGCAAGTTTGTTCACTGTTAATCAGGCTGCTAATAGCACAGATGGTACTCAGGCTACCTATGGTATTAGGCTTGATAACCAAACTGTTTGTAACTTCACTGTCGGGTCAGATGCGAGTTACGTTTATCTACAGAGTTGGGCAAGTAAACCTATTGTGCTCAACAGTCAAGGCAATAATACAATACTTAATCCGACAAGCGGAAGTGTCGGTATTGCCAATTCAAGCCCTAATACATCATTTAAATTAGATGTTGGTGGATATGGAAGATTTCAGATATCACAGAAAGGTGTTGAGCTACAAGGTGGTACGACATGTTACGTTGCCGCTTATGATAGAACTAATAGTGTATATTTACCACTTGAAATTGACGCAACTACAATATATCTAATGTCAACTAATAAACTTGTTGGAGTTGGAACTTCATCACCATCAGCAGCATTGCATGTTATAAAAACTTCTGAGCAGTTGCGGGTTGGTTATGATACTTCTAACTATTATTCAACAACTGTTTCGTCTGCTGGAGCAATTACATTTGATGCAGTTGGTGCTAGTGCAGGATTTACATTCAGTGACGCTTTATCATGTTCTAGCTCAATACTTTCATCATCAGCATCTGGTGGTGTAGGTTACAAAACTGGTGCTGGTGGAGCAGTTACTCAAACAACGTCTAAAAGCACCTCGGTTACATTGAATACAATGTGTGGACAAATTACAACACACACAGAAACAATAGCGGCTGGTAATTATGCAATCTTTTATGTATATAATAGTAATGTAACAGCACAAGATGTAGTTTGCATAAATACAGTTTCTGGTCATCAAACACTTACAACAGCACATGTATTTAGTGTTGGCTCAGGTTCATTCAGGATAAAAATATCCAACGGGGCAGTTTTCGATGGAGAATCTGGAGCAATAGTAATTTCGTTTGCAATCATTAAAGCGGTAACAAGTTAATAAAAAGGAAATAAAATGGCATCAATAACATTCGAGGGTCCAAATCCAGTAAACTTAGAAGAAAGGTCTACTACAGTAGTAAATATTTCAGATGAGGCTATGTTGATGGTTGTTCAAGCGTTATGTGAATTAGAAGGTTATAATCCAGAATTAGAAGGACCGGGAACATTTACTATAAGGAAGACTGTTGAATTTTGGACTCAGAAAGCTGAATACAATATATTACGTAAAGCAAAATTAGAGGTAGAGTCTACTGTATCTCAACAGATAGAACCTCTAAAAAGTTCAATAACTATAGAATAAGGGAAAAGAAGATGGAAAAAACACAGGAACAAATTCGTCACGAAATGGCAATTGCTTACTTTAATACTCTAAGAGCTAGAGAAGCTGAGCTAATTAAAGCTATTCAAGCTGTTAGAGATGAATTAAAAGTATGTGCTACAGCACTAGATGACTATGAAACTAAGCTTGAAGAAAAACCTAAAGAGTCGCAAGGAAAAGCAAAGAAAGAATAACATTAAATGGACTATCTTCTATTAGATAGTAGTGGCGACCGTCTACTATTAGATAGTTCATCTGACGGGCTTCTACTAGAGAAATTTACAAGCGTTACTAAAGACCTTTCTTTAGTTTGGACGACTCAATCTACAATTAGTGCTGAGTCTTCATTATTATGGAATACGAAAGCATCTGTAGCTACTACAATTTCATATCCGTGGAATGTTAGTAGCTCAGTTGTTAAATCTAATTCATTTATTTGGAATGTTAGAGAACGTGTATCTACTAATAATACTTATATATGGAACGTTTTATATCGTCTTAATTCAGACTTGCAATATATATGGAATGTTAATAAGTCAATTACTACTGATAGTAATATTAAATATAATGTACTTCAAAGTGTTAATTTAAGTAATCAAATATATTGGAATACTTTATTAAAAGTTAATAGTGATAAGTCGTATCTATGGAATGTTAAACAGTCTGTTTCAAAATCTAACACTATATTATGGAACGCGCTTAAAAATATAAATACAGATTTGTCATTATTATGGGATACAAAATACTCTATAAATAAGAACATAAATTTACTTTGGGGCGTCTTAACGTCTATTACAAGTGATTCATCAGTTTCTTGGAATACTAAAGAATCCGTTTCTATAAATAGAACAGCGGTATGGAATACTAAAAAATCTGTACAGTCAGACGTGCCATTATTATGGAACGTTAGACAGTCTATTAGCACTATTAAGACCGTAATCTGGAATACTAAAGAGACTGTACAGCTAAGCTCATTAATTTCTTGGAATGTAAAACAACAGATTATTAAAGAGTTATCATCTATTTGGAATGTCGCACAAAGAGTATCAACTGATACGACAATTAATTGGACAACGCGACAAACAATAACCTCTATTTGTTCTGCACTTTGGAATATTCTACATAAAGTCGATTCATCTATAGACATAGATTGGAATGTGTACTATTTACTAGAGTGTAGTATAGATTTTAATTGGAATACAGTTGGAAGAGTTAGCTCAGATGTTACTCCACTATGGAATACTAAGAAGTCTATAGCTGTAGAAACATCGGTTACTTGGAATGTTTTAACGTCAGTTGCTAAAGGTCTAGACTTAAATTGGAGTGTTATACAAAGGATATCTAGTGATAGCACCTTTGTATGGAACGTTGGTAGAGATGTTACAGATGAGATTCTATTAGAATTATTTGTTACAAAACTGCATAGTCTTAACGTTTCAATTGAACATTATAATGGACTAGATTTAGTAATAGATAAGTCTATACAATTAGAAAAGATAGTTACTAAAGATATAGAATTATATATGCATAAGAATCCATTAAGCTTTGGGGAATAAATGTCAGAGTTACATCAGTATGATTATGGAACTGTAATAAAAGCACTGATAAAAAATAATGCTTTAGAAGTAGAAGATATATCTCTTGCTACAGCTAAATACTTTTATTTTGAGAAACCAACTGGAACTATACTCACTAGAAATGGCGAATATACTACAGATGGCACAGATGGATATATTCAATATACAATAGCTAGTGGAGAGTTAGACGAAGTTGGATTATGGTCGGTACAATGTCACGTAATAACTCCTAGCGGAAGCTGGAGAACTAATATTCCAGAATTTAGAGTTGAAAGAAACTTAGACTCGTAAGGAGTTATAATGGCTTGGGAGACAGAAATAGTAGAACAAGTTAGAGTGATTATCAATGATATTGAATCACCTCAAGTATATTCAGATACAAGAATAGAGAGAGCTTCTATTATAGCGGCTGCTCAATCTATAAAAGAAATTAACTATAATACTAATTATTTAGTAGATATAACACTTCAAACAATAACACCAGACCCAACTGAACTAGACCCTAAAGATTTAGATTTTATTAATTTAGTAAGTTTGAAATGTGCGTGCCTAATCTTAGGTGGTGAGCTAAGACAGTATTCTTTATCAAGCGTAACTGTAGTTGATGGACCTTCTACAATTAGTATTGGTAGTATAGTTAAAAACTTAAAAGATACATATGAAACGTTATTGAAACAATATGATAAAGCTAAATATTTATATCAAGCTGGTCTATCTGGTCAATCAATAACAACGCCAACAACAGTATCAAGTTTGTACCCTTATCAGGAATTCTAAATATGACAGATGTAATGACGACATGCAGTGGAAATGCGCCGGTATATAATAATAGAGTAACGGTGTTTAATCCTAGTATTAAGTATAATAGAACTAATAATATCAAGAGCTATGGTCACAACGACGTGACACCTATTTCTGGTGTAAATGGAGTTACAACCAATGGTTACTTAGATACAAGATTTGATAATCCAACCTATTATAGTAACTAAGGTAATTATGTTTATTATACCACAACTAGTATTTGATACATATAATAAAGCTGTTGACGCTATGATTGATAGCAATTTTGGTGTCAGCTGTAAGATATATTATCCAGCAGAAAAAACAATATGTTCTAACTGTGAATTTAATCCATTAATTGGTAAGTCAGCTAACATATATAAAGCAGCTGGACCAATACCTTTTACTGACGGTTTCTGTCCATATTGCAATGGAGACGGATATACAGATTCAGTTCAAACAGAAGATATTATGTTAAGATGTTACTTTACTCCAAAACACTGGATTAAAATAGCTCTAGATACTAAAGTAAATGATAATAATATTAATTATAAGTATCCAGCTGGAGCTATGCAAACTATTGGACACTTAGCAGATTTACCAAAATGTAAAAGAGCTAATTATATAGTTGTTAATACAGAAGTTGATGGTTATATTAATCCATCATATGGACTTATAAGCGAGCCTGTGTTTCATGGATTTAAGAAAAATAAATACTTTATAGCAATGTGGGAAAGAACAAATTGACAATCATTAAAGGTATTATACTTACAGACCCAATATCTAAAATTGAAGATATGGTTATGAGAGCCGCTGTAACTGAACTTAATAGTAGAATGCCTAAGGTTATTAATAATATTAGAAATGATATATCTTATAAATTAAAATCTGTATTTACTAACGCGCCAGAATACGATTCGTTAATTGGAGCGGAATTAGGAAAAGAATTTGGTATTCCATCTTCAGATGCTATTAATAAATTAGATAAAATTATAAACGTTCTAGCTGACGATATAGAAGTTAAGTTTACTAGATTCTCTGTAAGAGGTAGTATTATATACGGTGGAATACAAGTTTATATCATTAAAGATGACTTAAAGAGTATTCTATCGTTATCAGAAGGTTTCGTTAAGACGGATAAGGGTCAGGATTTACCTTGGTTAGACTGGTTAATTGTCCAAGGTGATAAAATTATAATAACAGACTATGAAATTAAATATGGCAACTATTCAAACTCTAGAGCTGGCGGGGCTATAATGTCGAAGTCTTCTGGAGGAATCTGGAGGGTTCCACCACAGTTTTCAGGAACTATTAATGATAACTGGATAACCAGAGCAATTGATAACGCTTCTACCTATCTAGAGAACCTTATTAATGCAGCGATTAAGTACAACGTAGAAAAGGCAATCTAATGTCAGAATCATATACAACACTTAAAGGATTTAATAGTATATCTGATACCGATGTACAAAGCGCTATATTGCAGAATATCGTATCGTTTTTTGATTGGGGTTTTATTGATAAAGGGGCGTTCTCGAACGTAAGACTTAATACAGCGGACATAAGAGCAAAGAATAAATCTAGGTTAAAAGTTGTTACGGACCCGAATTATACAGATGGTCAAGTGTGGTCAACTTTTAGAGAAAACCTAGTATGGGAATCTGGTGTATCATGCTCAACACAACCTATTCAGATTTCCGGCGTTTATGTAAATGGTTCGTTTAAGACACCAACAACATCGGGTTACCAGCATTATATTGATTATGTAAACGGTAGAGTAGTATTTTCTTCTGCTATTTCAAAGAGTTCTGTAGTAAATATGGAATACTCTTATAAAGATATTTATTTCACGACTGACGAAGTCTTACCGTTAATGCAAGAATTACAACAAAATTCATATAAAATTACATCTGAGTTTACATCTAATTCTGGAGATTGGAATACTCTTGAGCGAGCTAAGGTACAGTTACCTATAGTAACAATTGAGATATCTCCTAGAACTAAATTTAGACCATTAGAAATGGGTAATTCTGCACATTGGATAGAAACAGATATTTTGCTACATGTACTAGCTGAAGATAGTGAAATAGCTAGAAAGATATCTAATTTTATCTCATATCAAATTGATAAAACTATATGGATGTTTGATATAAATTTAGTAGCAAGTAGTGGGGCTTTTCCTATTGATTATAGAGGAGCTAAAACTAGTAATCCTCTTACATATCCAAACTTAGTAAAGCATAATAATGACGGTGGATATAGATATAATAAACTTACATTTACAGACGCGACCGTTCAAGGTCCAGTTTTAGTTGGAACTATTTATCATTCTGTAGTAAGATTCAGTACAGAGGTAGTTTCTATAATCTAAAAGTAAACAGTAATACAGCCTTAGTAGTGTATATTACAATGAGAGGTTATATTCATTAGGAGATAATAATGGCACAAAATAGAGTTATATGGGCGGTTGAGGCTGTTGGTTTTGCTCAACTTGGCTCGCAAACATATACTGCTGCACACGGTGTGCAGAGTGTAGGTATCACAACAGCATTCAGCTTAACACCGGTATTTGAACTTGGTGAAAGTAAGATTTATCAATTACTAGAAGCTATTCCTGACGTTCAAGTAACTATGGAAAAGGTTCTTGATGGTTATCCATTGCTTTATCATCTAGCAACTAAAGGTGCTGCATCTGCAACATTGTTCGGACGTTCTGGAACACAGTCTACAGTAGCACTATCTATTTTCCCTGATACAAATGACTCGGCATCTGGTACACCAAATGCTCAAGTTGTTATGTCTGGTCTATATGTATCTACATCGAGTTTCAGCTTCCCAGCAGATGGAACACCATTCAAAGAAAGTATTACACTAGTTGGTAATCATAAGCTTTGGAGGTCACCATCACAGGCTACATTCTCTGGTGGATTTACTAACACAGATAGACCATTGGCTGATACATACGGTTCTGGTGGCGTTCAAACTAGAAGAAATCTTCTATTCAACTTTGCTGGTATCTCATCTGTTGATGCTAACGGAGCGCTTCTTGCAACACCTTCTCAGCCATGTACTATTCTTCCTCGTGATATTGCTGGTATTAGCACAAGTGGTACTAATAATCTAGTTGCTGGTACTTCAAACTATCAAGCTTCTATCCAGAATATGACAGTTAGTATCAATCTTGGTCGTGAAGCTATCAACGAACTTGGTCATAACACACCATATTACAGATTCATGAACGTACCTGTTGAAGTTACAACTGAAATTGAAGTTATCAGCAAGTCTGGTGATTGGATTTCAGCAACTGAAGAAGGTATCTATGGTAATGGTATTAACACAAGAGCAGCAACAATTAAGATTGCTACTACAGAAGGAACATTCATTGACCTTGGAACAGAAAATAAGTGTTCTAATTGCTCAATGACCGGTGGTGATACTGGCGGTGGTAACCAGACAATGAGTTACACTTTCCAGACATACAACTTCTACAGTGTATACCATGACCAAGACCCAACATCAGCTATTGCAGCTTAATAGCTAAAAGTATTTAGGACGCAGGAAGGAAATTAAATGGAAAACAATATAGTTCCCGTTCTAGTAATTTCATGGAGATAAACATGGAAGTATTCGAGCGGGAATTTTTTATTTATAGGATATTAGCTGGATATGCTAGATATTCTAGTAGAGATACTAAACTAAAGATATATAACCCATCTATAGATGTATTATATGAATCTCAAGAAATATATAATGAAATTTATAGAGAGGCTAAATGTAACGACTGTCTAACGCAAGAAGATATCATAGATATGATGTTAAGTCGCGGTATCTGGACAGACTACGATAATAATCAACTTGAAGTTATTTTACCTAAGCATATTGAATATTTTAAGGTTGAGATTTATCAGAATTTCCATAAGAAAAAAGAAGTAGAACAAATACGTAAATACTTAAACACTGCTAAAACTAGTGTAGCTTCTCTATTTTCAAAGAAACATAGTTTTGACCACTATTCACAACATGGTCTAGCCACATTTGCTAGATGGCAATATATAGCAGAGAATACAACATATAGCTATGACGGGCATAAATATGATTTCTCTTGCGTTAATATTACAAATATACTTGATTTTATGAATAAACAGCAGTTAAGTGAGAGTATAATAAGAGAGTTATCTAGAAGCGAACCTTGGAAATCTATGTGGGTTGCTGGTAAGAAAACTAAATCTCTATTTTCAAAGTCATCAATTGAATTGTCTGACGACCAAAGGAGATTAATAAACTGGTCTGGTACATATGATTCTATTTCTGAGCATTCAGAATCTCCACCAGAAGAAATGATTGATGATGACGACGCTATTGATGGTTGGATTATTGTTAAAAACAAAGAAGCTAAAAAGGCAAAGGAAAAAGCTGATATAGAAAAAAGAACTGGGGCCAAACAAGATGGTGAACAGTTCATTGTTGCTTCTGATAAAGATGAAGCTAAGAAAATATATGATATGAACGACCCAACGTCTAGAATGATTATTCAACAAAGATTAGCCGTTATAGATAAGTTGGGCGTTGCAGAAGATAAGAATTTCATTGATGTTCAACGCGAAATCAATGCAGGGACAAATCAAATTATGAGAGGAAGAAGAGGATAACTATGGAAAAAGAATTGTATGACCCAGCTACAGGAGAAACTAGGAAAGTATTAAAAGCGGCCACACCACTATTAGTAAATGCTTCATCAGAACGAGAAGCTTATCTACAGGCATCTAATGATAGATTACGTGAGATATGCACTAAGAAGATTGATACTACTATGATTGGGTCTCTTGATGCTGTTGAATCAGAGATAGCAGTATATTCAGAGGGATTATCAGAATCTGAAAAACTTAAATTAAAGGGTTTATATTCTAAGATTCGTTCTAGAGTATTAGATAATGGAAATAATCAAAAGCGAGCTATAACAGAAGAATTCAAACACTATATTATAGACTGGCAAAAATACACAATGACAATGCAGGTCAAGCCAAGAAACTAAGGAGATTATTTAATGTCGAACGTTAAATTTGTCGGGAAGGATAAGGATAAGAACGAGGTTACATGCTATGTTCGTCGTCCTAATGCTAAGGATTTCAAGGAAGCTAAACTATACTCTAATAGTGGTGTAGCTAAAGCTATTAAGGGCGGTAACTTCATTACTCGTTCTCAGACCAAAGACCATATTATGAAAGCTGGTATTTGGACAGAAGAGCAAGAGAAGAAGCTTGTAGAAATAACTAATAAGATTACTGAGAGAACCGATAAACTTAAAAAGGGCGGTATTAAGAAGTCCGAAGCTAAGACTATCTGTTTTGAGCTTATCGACCTTAGAGAAGAACAGCTAGTCGTTCTTAGTAGAGTAAATGAGTTGGATAAATTTACAATTGAGGCCCAAGCTGAGAATGACGAATTTGATTATCTTCTTTCTGCATGTTTATTAAATGAAGAGGGAGAAAGGGTATTCGAGTCTGTTGATGATTATAAAGAGAAGGCTACCGACGAGCCTTATTACTTTACAGCAGGAGAAGAACTACAGAAGATTATCTATGGTTTTGGTAGGATGGACGATATTTTAAAATCAAGACCAGAGTATCAGTTTTTGATGGAGCAAAAGATTATAGATGATAAGCTTAGATACATTGATAAGGAAGGTAACCTTATAGATAAGTTTGGAAATAGAGTAGATGAAAATGGCGATTTAGTGAATAATAAGCAGGGAGAAACTACATTGGAACAATCTCCCGATAAAGCTCTAGGAGATTTTCTAGACGACTAAGGATAATTACTTTAATAGGGATAGCGTTACACTTCAATGGTGCAATTCTATCCCTATATTTTTTACATAGGTATATAAATGGCACAAAGGTTTCTACTTACTGCTCAGCTTCGTTTAGCCCCTCCTGCTAACATCAGGGCTATCGTTAGTCAAATTAATGCCGGTCTTGCTGGTATTACTGCAAATGTAACAATCAATACTAGTGGTTTAAATAGTCAATTAAATAATCTTAATAGAAATCTAAGAAACACTAGTAGAGCAGCTTCTTCTGCTGCTAACGATATGGAACGTTTTGGAGAGCAAGCCGCTATAGCTATTCGTAGATATGGTGCCTTTACTCTTGCAACTACAGCATTTATTAAATTAACAAGCGCTATATCATCTGGTATAGATGAAGCTATTGCATTCGATAGAGAATTAGTACGTATTGCCCAAGTTACTGGACATTCAGTTGGTGGTCTTAAAGACTTAAACGATGAGGTTACAAGACTATCTAAAGAGTTTGGTGTTTCAAGTACAAAGATACTTGAGTCATCTGTAACCTTAGCACAAGCTGGTCTAAGTGCTAGAGACGTTAAGATAGCCCTAGAAGCTCTTGCAAAGACCGGTGTATCTGCTACCTTCGGTGATATAAAGAATACCACAGAAGCATCTATAGCAATCATGCAGCAGTTTGGTAAAGAAGCTAAAGACCTTGAGGGTATCTTAGGTTCTATTAACTCTGTATCTGCTAAGTTTGCTGTTGAATCTGAAGACATCGCAGTCGCTGTTAGACGTACCGGTGGTGCATTCGCAGCCGCAGGTGGTAGCTTAGAAGAATTCCAAGCTCTATTCACATCAGTAAGACAAACAACAAGAGAATCTGCTGAAACCATCGCTACTGGTTTCCGTACTATCTTCACACGTATTCAACGTTCAAGAACACAAAACTTCCTACAATCTTTGGGTATAGACCTAAAGGATGTAGAAGGACAGTTCGTTGGACCTTATGAAGCTATTAGAAGACTTAGCGGCGCATTAAAAGACCTAAAGTCTACAGACCCTAGATTCGCTCAAATCATCGAAGAACTTGGTGGGTTCAGACAGATTTCAAAGGTTATTCCGCTAATCACTAAGTTTGAAGTTTCCCAACAAGCTCTTAACGTAGCTTTACGTGGTGGAAACTCACTATCTAAAGACGCTGAAACTGCACAAGAGGCACTAGCTGTTCAAATCACGAAGGTAAAGGAAGAGTTCCTTGCTTTGATTCGTGTTGTAACTAATAATACAGCTTTCAGAGGTATGATTGACCTTACTCTTAAGCTTACATCTACTCTAATTAAACTAGCTACTGCACTAGAACCAGTTCTACCATTACTAGCTACATTCGCAGCAGCTAAAGCTGGAACATCTGCTGGTGCGTTCTTTACAGGTTTCGGACGTAAAATACAAGGTCGTAGTGAAGGCGGGCCAATACATGCTTTCGCTAGAGGTGGATTAGTTCCCGGTCAAGGTAACGGAGATACTGTAGCGGCAAATCTTACTCCCGGTGAATTCGTCATTCGTAAGAAGGCTGTAGAAGCTATTGGTGCTGACAAGCTTCACGAATTGAATAAATTTGCTAAAGGTGGAAAGGTTTATACTTTTCCTTATCCACAGAGAAAACCATCTATGTATGGAACTGGAGCTACTCTAAACTCTGAGTTAACAGATGATGAAAAAGCGTCTCTAAAGGATTATACTGGAGAAGGTTATATACCTATTAATAGCTCTCTTAGAGGTAAAGGATTAAATCACCCAGATAATAAGAAAAATATTACTAATCTAGATTCTGCTATTAAGAAAAGTAGATTCGATAAGAGCGTTAGTTACCTATTATATAGAGGTATTGGTAAGAATAGAAAAGATGAAATATCAAGTCAGATAGGTACAAATCTAGATGATAAAACCGCTGTTGGTAGAGTATATACAGATTCTGGATATGTATCAACATCTCTTCAGACTTCAACTGCTAATAGATTTGGTAATCATTTATTAACAATTAAGACTAAGCCCGGTGCTAATGGTATTGATTTAGCTGGCGGTTCAAGCAATGCTCTTGAAAAGGAAGTTCTGCTACCTCGTGGTTCTAAATTTAGAATTACAGATACAGAGCCATATTACAGTACGGTTCAACAACTAGCTACCGGTGGTTTCGTTTATAATAAAGATGCTCAACGTTTTCAATATGGCGATGCTCTACTAAGTAATAAAGAATTTGCTAAAGTAATTGGATTTTCTGGAGCGGTTCCATCAGCTTTGAATAAAGACCCAAGGGTTGTATCTCTAAAGAGTGGTGGAACTTTAGCTATATCAGATTCACAAAAATCGATAATAAATACTATCTTAGGTAAGAAGCCAGCAGCTAAAACAGCGGCAGCAGAAATAGCTAAAGCAGACGCAGTTATTAGATTAAGTAATGTACCTAATCTTATTACTGGAGACCCAACTGTAACAGGTCAATCTTATACTGAGCCTCTTGGTAATGGTAAAGGTATTAAATTACAAACACTTATAAACGAAGCTAAGAGTCAATCAGCTTCAAGTTTATTGAGTAGTAAATTTAAAAATCCAGATACAGTCTTTACTGGTGCTATGAATATTCACGGTCTTAGACCAGATGTTGGAGAAAGTTTTGATTCTAATGTTAATGCAGCATTATCAAAAGCCGCTCAAGAAATAGTTAACGCTTCTCCTATTCATCCAAAGCCAGAGCAAAGAAGAAATATTAATGATTTAATCTCTAAAAGCGCTATTCAATCTATTAAAGGACAGATGCTTGAAGCTATGTCTAGAATAATAACTGGACAAAGCTTAGAACATGGAACTGTTGATGCTAAGATAGACTTTCCATCTAGTGCTAACCTTAATAAAGTATTTAACGGAAATATTGCCGGTCCTTCTGAAGCTAAGATTAACGCTAGTACAAGAAGTAAGAATAGCGTTGTTCTTAAAGGCTTAACATCTGGAATTACAAGCGGAATTAAAGGACAAGGCATACCACAGTTATTTGCTAACGGTGGTCACGCTATAGGTACGGACACTGTACCAGCAATGTTAACACCGGGCGAGTTTGTTCTTAATAAGCGTGCTGCCGCATCCCTTGGTTCAGCAACATTACATAAATTAAATAATGCAGATAAGGTACAAAAGTACGCTGCTGGTGGTCATGTACAGAAATTTGCTCTAGGTGGTTCTCCGTCTTCATTAGGTAATACATTTGGAAATCCATTCGCTATAGCAGGTATAGTAACAACTATTTCTAGTCTATCACAAAACTTCGTAAAGGCCGACACTGAATTAGGTAAGTTAATTTCTACGATTAGTAATGTTGTATTCCAGTTTGGTATTTTCAAGAGTGTTCTTGATGGTATTAAGAGTAGTATTCCAACATCTTTACTTACTGCAACTCCCGGTGCTGGAACAGACGCTGTAGCTAAAGCTAGACAGTTAGAAGCTAGAGGGCTTTCAAGAAGAAATGCTATAGATACTGCTGTTACTAGAGTAAAGTTTAATAAAATACTTGGTGCTGCTTCACTATTTGCTGGTATTGGTGCGCAAGTTGGTGGTGCAGCTTTATCTGAACAGGGTCAAAAAGAAATTGCTAACGGTAATAAAGCTGGTATTTCCAAGTCTAGACAAGGTGATATAATCTCCGGTGCTGGTATTGGTGCAGCTATTGGTTCTATATTTGGACCATTAGGTACTGCTACAGGAGCTTTAATTGGTGGTTTCTTATCTCTTTATAATACTACTGGTAAATATGAGAAGCAATTAGAAGGTATTAAATTTGCTAAGAAGATGGATGAATTTAGCAGAGTTGTAGATAGATTCTCATCTGGAAAATTATCTCTTAGAGAATCTAGAGGAGCTATTATTAGCGGAGTTTCTGATATAAGAAAACAAGCCGTTGGCACAAATGCTCAAGATATTAAAGCTAAGTTTGGTACAGACTCTGGTAAGATAGAGAAGTTTATAGATGATATAGCAAAGGAAAGTAAGTCATTTGAAGAGCTAGAAAAGTCAACGGGCGATTTGATTAATCATTTCTCTATTTTAACAGATTTACCATACTCTACTCTAAAGACTCAACTTGAAAAGCAAATTGAAGCATATCAAAAGTCTTCTCTAGCTGTTACTAAGATAGACAAACTAATAGAAGAAGAAACTAGAGCTACTATAGTTCTAGCTGCTATGAACACAGCTATTAATAATGTTAATTCAACATTTGACACATTTGATTCATCATTAGCTAATTCAGCCGGATTCCTATCTGGTCGCGGTGCTTCATTTCAACCTAAAGATTTTACAGCTATACTTGAAAAAGTCGGAACAGGAAAGTTCAACGATGTAAATACATTAAGAAACTTAGGTGGACAAACACTTAGCGCTTTCGGTGGAGCTGGTTCTACTGAAGTAGATAAGTTAGCTGAAACATCAAAAGTTTTATCAGAATTACCATCTATTTTACTTGCCGTTAAAAATCAAGACCCGTTAGGTACGCAAGGTAATTTTACAGATAGATTAGAGAGACTTCTAAAAGAAAGAGGGTTTTCTGATACGGTCGCTAAGAATGTTAGCGGTGGTGCTGATAAATTTATTGGTGCTGAAGATAAAGATGAAAAGATAATTAATGCAATTAAGGACAATCTATCAGCGGTTGTAGCAGAAGTTGGAAAATCTCTACAGACGACCGTAGATACCTTCAAAGAGTTTGCACCAGCGTTTAAGAATCAAGTAGAACGTATACGTGCTGCATTCGATATCTATACTCAGTCACAGGTTAAGGTAGCTGAATTTAGTCAAACTATAGCTAAGAACTCTGAAGCCGCTATCAATTTTAGAGCAGATGCTACTAATACAACACGTTCATCATCAGATGTTAGAAGCGCTGAACTTAATAGAATTGGTCTATTAACTGGTGGAATTACAGATACTGGAGTTCTTGGAGCTAGATTAAAGTCCGCTCAACAAAGAGCTACAGATATAACTCAAAAAGCATCAGAGACCCTAGATGTTACAGAGCAAACTAAACTTAATAATGAATTAGCAAAAGCTAATATTGAAATAAATAATACCACAAAAGCTCTTGAAGAATTAGCTAATAGCTCTGAAGGTTTAAATGCTATTCAAAAGGAATTAGCACTAGAAGAAGAAAAGCGTAAATTCAAAGAGAATCTTACATTAACAGCTATATTCGGTTCTAGAGAAGCTAAGCAAGACCTAGATAAGAAGATTGGTTTTACTTCTATAGCTGCTACTAGAGGTTTAGATTTTGTTCCAGAGCAAGAGCGTGAAGGTATACTTCAATTCTTACAATCCGCTGGTAAGCAGAAGATTGGTGGAGTTGAAGCTGACGAACTATTAAAGAGAATAGCTGAAAATAGTTTTGCTGGACAAAGAATAGGTTCTGGCTTCGTTAGAGATAATCTAACTCAAGGCGGTGGACCAAATGCTCAAGCCCTAATAGGTAGAGCGGAAGAACTAATAAAGGCTCAGTCAGACGCTCTTAATGCTCTATCTGGTAATGCAGAAAATATAGGTAAGTTAGCGGCGGTAGCTATAGCAGAACAAAACGATAAATTCTTAGGACAACTAAGAAAGATATTTATTGATAGATTAATAGGAGACAAAGAGCAAGCTATATCTGGTAAAAGTAATGAGCTAGCTATAGTTGAAGCTAAGAAGATTACTGCTAATAAATTAAGTGGTAGAACAGGTATTGAAATAACAGATGCTAACATAAAAGATGTACAACCAGCCGTTGACACTCTTAAGAATATAAAAAATACTGTATTAGAATTACAAAGACTTAATTCTATTAATAAAGAAGGTGTAGGATTTAAGCTAGATTTTAAGGATGATAACTTAGGGAATATACTTACAAATATTAAAGATAAGGCTAATAAGTCTGGTATAGAATTAAATGATACAGATTTAGAAAGAATCAGTAATATTATTGTAAAAGATAAAACAATAAAAGGTAATGGCTTTGGATTTGGTAGTCCCGCTGAGTCTCTTAAAGATAAGCTAACAGATAATGATAAAGCTCCTTTATCTAAAAAAGAAATAGAACGATTTAATAAAGCATTACAAGAGATTATAATTGAAAAAAACGCTGATAAAATCAATACATCAGCTGCAACGTTTAATAATCTTAAGAGAGAACTTAGTATCGGTGGTACAGAAGTTGGAAGAAGTATAGCTAAAGAGATAACTAATGTTGGTCTAACAGATATTAAAACATTGGAAAAGGCGATACGTGATTTTGAAACAGATATTAAGAGTCTTGGTAATGATTCTATAGATAAATTAACAGAGTCAATACGAATTCTTGAAAATCAAATCAATATACTTAACAATGGTAAAAGCGATTTAATAAAAGCAAAAGCTAATACAAGTCTACCAATTCCAGTTGAAAAAGCTACAGGTGGTCATATACCCGGTGTTGGCACTGGTGATACTGTTCCTGCTATGTTAACTCCCGGTGAATTTGTTATGCGTAAGAGCGCTGTAGAAGCAATTGGTTTAAGTAATCTTTATGCTATGAATAATGGATATAACGTAGGTGGTGTAGTACAGAGGTTCGCTGATGGTGGAAGAGTAGAAACCGTTGCTCAGAAGAGAAAGAGACTTAATGACGGTATTACCGCTTCTATCGAAAGATTCCAAAGAAGACAAGCTGCTCTTGAAAAGTTAGCTGCTGCTAAAAGTGAAATTAGAGCTAAATCTGCTGAAAAGTTCGCTAACGTTCAAAGCACTAGGGGAAGAGAGAAGGATACTGAGTTCTTCAAGAATCTAAATAAGCAAGCTGACTCATTAATTGGTCCTAAGCCTATTACCGGATTAAGTAATGTAAATACTACAAGAGATAGTATTATAGGAAATAAAGGTGTACTTGGAACTCATAATACAATACAAAACTCTAAGAGCGCAGAAAGAGAAAGGTTCTTAAGAGAAGAACTACGTCAGGGTATGACAAGAGATGGTAATGTAACTTTCGGTGAAGGTAGAAAAGACCAACTATTTGCTTATAGACAAGAACTTGGAAAGATTATCAAAGATAGAAGTATTGGTAAAACACTTCCAGAAACTACAGTTATGAAAGACCGTGGCCCTCGTAAAACTCCAATTAAAGCTCCTAAGTTTGAAGGTGAATATAAGAGTACTCCTAGAATAGATAGACTTGAAGCTATTAGAGCCGATAACCAAGATGGTATTGGTAAAAACCAAAGAGCAAGAAATAGAAATGCGTTTAGAAGCAGAGGAGGATTTGGACAGCAAAGATTCGCTGATGGTGGTCAAGTTAGCGGCGGTGGAAATGTTAATATTCAAGGTATAACTGAACTTCGTTCAGTGGTTGAAACATTTTCTACTGTTGTTGATAATATGACTAAGAAGTTAGAATCATTTAAGGATTTATCAATTTCATTAAGCGCTACTCATAAAGTTGAGGTTGTATTTAATGGTGCTGAAATACTATCTAAGCTACATCCAGAAATAGAGAGAATTGCTGTGGAGCAAACTAAAGTTGCTATTAATAAGATGATTGATGATAAGTTCCCTGACGTTGGGAGAGTTTAATGGCTGAACAGACACTAAGACCTACATTTGGATATTTTTCACTTACTGGAGCATCTGGTACAGTTAACGGGTCAACGTTTGTAAATTCTTCTAGTGCGTATACAACAGTTGATGAAGCATCTTTAAATACTACAGATAAAATAGTTGTAGGATACGCTGGAAGCGGGCCTAGTACAACAGTTAGTTTTAATTTTTCAGATTATACACGTATCAGTAAAATTTCTTCTTCTTATGGAACTATCTATAGTTTCTTAGACGACACTTTAAGTTCTGAATATTATGAATTTGGTTCATCATCTAACGAATATACGCCTTTCGTAGTAATAAATACTGATTTATCTGGTATAGCTTCAGTATCTAATGCTACGTTAAAATTATATCCAACTTTCACTCAATATGGCATGTTAGGTAGAACGCTAAGAATTAGAATATATGATAGTCCAGACGCTGAACTTCCATCTGCCGTAGGTGATATATCTGGTTATTATATAAATACATTGTCTATGACAACATATAGTTTTTTAACTAATGAAGTCAGTAGTTTTATATCTATCGATGTTACATCACTAATTAATAGTGTTATTACTAAATATGGTTATTGTACAAATCTATTATTTATGATAGAAATGTTGTCAAATGGAGAGTCTACACAAGAATTTGTATATATTGGTTCTAGTAATAATTTAGAGATTACTTATCAACCACCATTAAACACTATACCTAATAGTAGTCCAGCTAGTATAAGTGTACACTTACAAGTTAGTAGTTTAAGCGTTATTCCACAAAGTGGATATATAGGAATAAATGTTAATAAATATAATAGTTCTACATATAATGGTGGACTTAGGTATCTAGGATTATACGCAATACAACCTAATGGAACATCTATTTCTCTTGGAAATGTTAATATAGGTTCTGTAGCATCTGGCGTAACATCTACTGCTACAACACACTATATACCAATTACTTTTGATTATGATAATGCGTCTGAAGCTTACAATAATAATTATTTACCATATTTAAGAGCTTTAATAACAAGCTCAGGTAATACATCTATTCTTAATAAAGGTAACATATCATTATATATCAATCAATTTTATACTACTGTATTTGGTAATGCTCCAATAAATGGTGACGCAACTCTATACATGAAGGCTCCAGAGCCTAATAATAGTGGACATCCGTTATTTATATCTGGTCCTATACCTACAAGTGGTTATACAACACTATTCCTAGATGCCCATCCGCCACAAGGAGATGTTCCTCTTTATATCTGTGGACATGAAACTGAAGAAACTGGAGTTCCATTATATATCTGTGGTCACGGCTCAAGTTATAGTGGATTAGATTTATGTATTCAAGGTGGTATTAATAAGAGTTTTGACCTATATATTAAGTCAGAGCCGTACCCTATGAGTTCAGGTAATACACCACTTGTTATATGGCCTCTTGGTGCGGGTGGAAGTGGAGTATCATCAGATAGCACAACTATATACACATTAAACTTTAATAACGAAAGTGGAGAAGCTCCTCTATTCATATCTGGACCGGGAAGTGGAACTTATAACGAAGTAACGCCTCTATACTTATATAATCTTGGAGATATTTCTAAAGGTCAAGATTTAGTAATTCAAGCTACTGTTAATAGCGGAACTAATCAAACAACGTTATTTACATCATCATTCTTTACTGATTCAGGTATTGCACCAATATATATATCTGGTCCGGCAAGTGGTAATGTTATTAATGGTCATACATTATATATTAAATCTGTTGACCCAGATTCATATGATAGTATTACTGGTAGAAAACTACTACCATTTGTTATGTATAATAATTTACTTAATTCTAGTGGTAATGTGTCTCTAAGTATAGGAAATGGTTTTCAGTCATCTGGAAATTATCCTCTATATATTGCCGGTGGCGGTATAGTTGACCAGACCGATACAGTAACATTGTTTATGGATAGCAGAGTAAATAGTAGTGGAGATGTTCCCCTAAGTATACTAGCGGGCATGGTATTAAATAACCACGACCTATTCATGCAGGCTAAGGAGTTAACCGGAGATAGTGGCAATCCAACCCTATTTATTTATTCTGCTCTTGGTTCTGGTGCTTATAATTCAACAGAGCTAACTATTGCGTGCGACGATTACGGTAGTAGAATACCGATATTCTTAGCTGCCGCAGCTTATGGTGAATCTAATGCTGCTATTCCAATGCATATTGGACAAGACCAGAATAGCATTAGCTCAACGCAGTTGTATTTAGAATCTACTAGAGCTAGTGGAAACGGTATTAAATTATATGTTGGTGGAACGGGATTTGAGAATGGTGCTAGTGTACAAAGAGGTGAAGCAACATTGTATATCGCAAGACCTACAGACTCTGACGCTTATCAAACATCGTTATATATGAATGGGCCTAGTGGCGAAGTATTAGGAATGGAAATGTCGATTACTGGTGGAACATATACTACTGGATACACAACGTTAGCTATACCAACTGTTGTAGGTTCTTATAGTGGTGTACAAGATATGTATATACACGGATTCTAATAAGGTTATAATATGTCAAGAGTAATGTATAATTCAAAAAGGTTGATACCAGCTCCTTTAGTTTCATTAACTAAACAATATCAATCCACAGAAGATGGAACTAAGATTGGTTCATCATGGTCTATCAATATAACTGGAACACTCGTAGCTTTTATGGGTAGTCCTAGTAGTAGTGGTTCGTTTTGGACAGCGGGAGGATTTCCACCTGATGAAACAATACCAAATGACTCAAGATTAGCAGCTGTAATACGTAAAGGTGAAGCTATCAGAGAGCTATTTTCTGAAGATGGTCACATGCTTGAATTTCAGTCAGAAGATGGCTCACAACCATTAAAATGTAACCCAAAGGTTCAATCTGTTAATTTAGCAGAAGGACAATGGTATGATAGATTACAATATTCAATTACATTAACAGCTGATGTTATTTATGTTAATGGAACCGCTATTGGTGAAGATGGTTTCTCTCAATATATTGAGTCAGCATCTGAGAATTGGCAAATAGATACTAATGAAGAACCAGAGAGTATTAACCTTCCTAGAACTTACAAACTAACACATACTGTTAATGCAAAAGGAAAGAGATTCTTTGACAGTGCCGGTGCATTAAGTATGCCAGCTTGGGAGCAAGCTAGAAGTTGGGTTATTCCTAAGCTTGGTATAGATTCTTCTATTATGAGCAGTTCTGGAGTAAGAGACCTTCCTAGCTATTATGGTGGATATAATCACTTAAGAAGCGAATCGATAGATAAGTATAACGGTAGTTATAGCGTAACTGAAGTTTGGTTACTTGCTAGTGGCAATGCTCTTGAGACATATGAAATATCTACAAGTACATCATCTGATAATACCTTAACTAAGGTTAGTATAGATGGAAGTATCACAGGACTTGAGTCTCGTAATCCTAGTAATATGAATTTGGTTAATTCTAAATATACAAACGCTTCTAATAAATTTACTCAAGTATCTGGTTTATTTATTAGTAGGGCACAAGATTATTCTAATGTTAGTCTTAATATTGTTCCTATTAGTACATCAGTTGGTAGAAGTCCAGTTCAAGGTACAATAAGATATAACTATGAATTTGATAATAGGCCAACTAACATTATCACAGGTTCACGTTCTGAATCTATTACTATTACAGATAGTCTTCCAACTGATTTTTGTGTGCCTATCTTTGTTCTTGGTAGAACTAATGGTCCAGTATTACAAAATCTAAATACATCAAAAGAGAGGACTCGTGGGCTTTCTATAGAGGCCGCCATGCCCTTCCCTAGTGGTTCTATATCAGATATGGTAAATCAAAATCCAAGAGTTTCTAGTGCAACCTCGGGCCTTATAGAAGGTATTATCGAGGCAGCTAAACCAGTTGGTACGCAAGTGTATGTTCAAGATAGAAATGAGAGTTGGGACATTAAGACCGGAAGATACTCATATAATACAACATGGATTTGGGAGCTATAATGACTATATCACAAGTCAAGTTTCTAGGAGCTTCTATAGTAGGCTATAATAGCTCAGTAGGATGGAATAATCAAGAATCAAAATTAGATATAACTCTTGTAGAAGATTTTCGTAATGGAGATTCTTTTGAGGTTCCTATTGTTGGAGAACCAAAGGAATTTAAGTATGAAGGTTTCACTTTTGGTGGATTAATTCAAAGCGTTGCAAGGAATGATAATAGTGGTGGTTCACCAATTTACACAATAACTATGGTTGACCCAAGGTCATTACTTGGCGGTGTTAAAGTTATACTTGGTGACTACAGCGGACAAACTGGTGGTGTTCCAAATATTATAAATGTTTTTGGATACTATGAGAGTGTTGCTTTCGGCGGCTCTGGTTCTAATGGAGGCGGAATAAGCTGGAGTAAGATAAAAAAAGCTTTAATAGATTTAATCTATAATAAAACCGCGTCAAATTATGGAGGGCAAATAAGTTATAAAGGATTTAATTATAGGATAAACTTTGATAACTTACCTAGTTTACCAGAATACTTTAGAATTAGTGGCGATGTATCAATTCTAGATATACTACAACAAGTATGTGATACTGGAGGTTGTGATTATTTTGTCAATCTTGTAGACGGTGATACTATTAAGGTTTATACCATTAGTAGAATAAATATTCCAGATACAGGGGCTATAGGTAGGTTTATAACAGAGACACCCGGTGCTGTAGCAAAATCTATTGGTAATGATATGGTTAACGATGTTTGCGGTAAGTTCTTAGTTGGTGGAAAGCAAAGGGAAATGTTCTACCAGTTCTATGAAAGCGCTAACCCTAGAACATTTGGTAGGACAAAAACTAAAGGTGGGGCAGATGCTAAAGAATCAACAGGATATGATAATCCTATATGGTGGCACTGGGGTCTAAATTCAAATGGTAGCGTAATTATTGGAGATGGTATTGAAAATGAACATGTATTTACATTAGATTCTAGGTCCGTTGATATTCCCGGCATTGGAGATACATATCCTTGTTCAATGGGTGAAATAAGAGCGGCTCTATCTAATCAAAGCGATTGGGAATCATATCTATATTTAATGAACTATCATAAATATATACCTAATCCAAATGGTACTTCAAAAGACCAGCCAACTAATAACAGTAAACCTAAATTTAAATATAAGCATAATAACGTAAAGAATCCACATTTTGGTAAAGCTGCTAAGCTAGGATTATACTCAGGTATCAATAATAACTTAATGGCTACATTACAGATTTTTGGTAATATCGCAAGTCAAACAACGCCAAACTTTAGTTTTCCATATAATAGATTTCAAAACTTGATTCCCGGTAAAAAGGAACTTCAAGTAACGAAGCTATACGCACTTATAAGAGCATTTGCAGATGAATATTACGGCAAGAAAATAATGGTAATGGTTCCACATATTAATGTGGCGTATGATACTGAAACACAGAGACCTATATATAGTGCGTACCCAACTAACGGGGCGTTCTTATCAGAGGCGCTATTACCTAATGCTATACAACAGAAGTATGTTCCATTAGATATAAATAGTATTTCAAACCCAGAGGATAATACACTTAAATGTTATGTTAGATTTGATAGTATTAGAACGTTGGATTTTTCAGACATATCCGAAAACCTCATTTTTTTCTCTGCCGATGGTAATTCTATTTTCTTAGAATGCACTGTTGACACAGAGATATATTTTACAAATGTTAATACGTTTGAAAATCCAAGAGTTGTAGTAACGTTACCGGGTAGAGTTAGATTTGCTAATAGTGCTGTAGGTGTAGCTTCTATAACAGAGGATTACTTAAGACAAACTGGAACTTACGATGATACAAATATTGAAAAAATAGCATTTGATATGCGTAACGGTGGTGGTTTTAATCCTGCAAATATGGAAATTGCAGCTTTACCAGCTATGGCTGCTATACCATTTGAAAGTCAAATTGCTAGATATGGACCTTGGTATGCTCGTGGTGCTGTTGGAGCTATGGAGTTTGAAACAGATGATAGTCTTACTCCTTGGAACTATGGAACTTATTCTAGTATGAATAGAGCAGCTGAAGCTAAGGTAACAGCTAATATAGCCAATTTGCAATTAATTGAATCTGGTAGTTTAGAGTTTCCCGGTGTCCCGACTCTTTCACTAGGTGAACAATTACTAAGTACAGGACCGTATGTTTCTAGTGTACAAGTAACTATAGGTTCACAGGGTGTAACAACTTCTTATAGAATGGAAACATGGAAGCCAAGATTTGGTATGTTAAATAAGACAGTAGCGGACGGACTAGCTAAAGCGGGTAAAATCTATAATCAGAATAGACGTAATACCCAAGAGCTATTAAGAAGAAGGAAAAGATAATGAGTCAGAATAACTATATTACATCATTCTCTTATAAGACTAAAGATGAAGATGATAATGAAGTATATATATATGAAGTTGGAACATGTCCGATGGAGTCTGTAGCATTACTACTAGATGAATCATTTACTTCTAAAGCTATAGTTTCACTAAATGAGTTATTTTGTCCTTATATAGCTGTTATCAATGATGAGGCTAGTGACTTAATGGCTAAAGCTGATTTTACAAGAAGAGATATAAGCGTTTGTAGCGGAGATGCTAGACCTGAGATAATAGGTTCTGATTTCCAAAGTGGAATTAATCATGGTACATGTCCTACTTTCGGTGAAGAAATAGCGGAATCGAATGATGATATCTTTGATAAAAAAGATGTAGAGGATATTAGGTCTATAGCTTTTAAAGCTCCAATGATGGTTGCAGGATTTGGTTACACTACAGAAGGTATGCCATTTCCAAGTAAATTTGACGAATTAACTAAAGATGATGATTCATATAATCCAACAGATGAAGAGAAACAATATGATAAACACGTCTTTTCTGGAAAAGCAAGAGATAGAACAGACTTATGGAAAGCTGGACCTTTAGATATTAGGTGGGACGATTATAGGAATATGTACGTTGCTGCTCCAGAGAACTTTATTGGATACGCGATGTGTAATATTCCGGCGTCAAGTGGTAGATACGCAGAACGAAAGTTTACATCTGGTGAAATAGAGTTATCAATTGGTAGATACGAAGATTATCATACACCATCTGGTTCAGAAGGAAGCACTACGATAATAGCTCATAAACTACTTATAATCAATAGAAGTGTTAGTATGGATATACCTAGCGGAGCATTAGTAATAGCTACTAGGTTAAACAACGGTGAGTATATGCCTATATTTGCAGACTGCGCACCGGACTTGGAGGAATAATGGGAAGAGGTGGATGTAATTGTTGCGGTGAGTGGTGTACTACAGCTAAAATTAGTAAGAACTCTGGAGCGTTTCTATGGTTTTACAATTATGGTGTAGATACATACAATCTTAATATACTTGATAATTCTATTTATATCGAACCAAGATTAGGTCTTAGATATGATGGCTCAACTGCGTACCATACTCTTACTACTTTTAATATGAGATTTTTTAATACATCTAAGAAATTTGATAAGGTTGGTATAGACTCTACATATCTTCCTAAAGTTAAAAGAATATCTAAAGATGGTCAATATAAATCAGAAACTAACTATTCTACAACTATGTTTGATTATAACTATAATTATTACTCATCTAATGACGGATATTATAGTTATCAGCAGCTAGGTGATTCAAATAATCAAAAGAGTAAAACAACTCAATCTAATAGTAATAGAACTTTAATCTATAATGGTTTAACAGCTATATTTCAAGATGATAGCGAGTCGGCTGATAAAATAAAAGCTTCGTTTCTTGGAATAGAGAATCATCCAACATCAACCAATCACACATCTGATTTTCCATTAATTCCTAAGTTTCTTATTGGAAATTCATTACCACCATACAATTATAGCAGTCTATTTGCATCATATGGATACGCATATCGTGGTGGTCTTAAACAATTAGAATCTATAGGAAATAGACTTATATATCTAGGGCAGGATAAATATATCGATTATTCTACTAGAAATGTAGGTACAAATAGCGTTAGAAATAACAACTACGTTAGAGATATAAAATATGAAGATTCTCGTGTGTCAATGACATTAGTGTTTAGTTCAGATTCTCAGTTTACAAATCTATATTCTAACTTTGATTTTACTGCTTATACTACAGAGTTCAACGGCCTTAAGAAGATTACTAATGTTAATTTATCAGGTAACACTGTATATAGATTATACTACGCTGAAGATAGTAATAATTCTGGCTATATAGAATTTGATAATAATGGATATACATTTGTTCCTTTTAGCTTCAATACTAATCCTATATTTAATTCTATAGTAATAGATAGCTACACTCTTCAAGAAGCTGGAATAGTAGTTACACTATCGATAGATAGAGAGACGTATGGTAGTCCATTAGCAATATCGGATATCGCTAAGAAATTTTCATTAATTATAGAAGCTTACTATGATGTAACATTTGAAGAATATTCATCTCCAATTGTTTCTAACAATACGTTTATTACGCGCTCTGTAAAACTTATTTACACAATGAGTCTAATTAATCTTAGTTACTATAATCTTGATACTATAACAGCTTCTATAGATATAGAACAAAATAATCAATATAGAGATTTTGCTTACGGATGGGATTATAGAACAGCGTTTCAACCTTATATTAGATTATTTGACTTAGAAAATTATACTTTTGATACAATCAATATTAAAGATATAGTAAATACTTCTACAATAAGAGAAGATATAGCATCTAGAGAAGGATATCAGTATATTGATATTAATGACCTGTCTATGTCAGATGCTAAAATAGAGAACATGACATTAGCAGAATATAACGCTATGCAATCTGACCCAGTGTCATTTATGCTACAAAGATTAGGTCTTTCAGAAGACCCCCTTGGTATAAATATTGATAGCGGTCATCCATATTATAATAATTACTACTATGGAGCTTTCTATGATTATTTTTGGAATTATAATTACTATTACTTCTGGAACGGTGACTTTGTCAATGTTTTGAATCTTGGATTAGATGGAAATGATATTGTTCTAAATGCTGGAATAAGAATAAATAAACGTTTAGTATATAATCATATTAGATTTGGAGTAGCTACTGTTAGTAATGGAACTGTAGATGTTATCTATACTACCACATATAGATTTCAAGAAATGTCACCTGAGAATAACATATTTAGATTTGTATTTGATTCAAGTTTAAATAAGGTTGAATATATTGAGATTAGTGATACTAGACTTAACTATGCGAAGAGCAATACTCAATTTAATGCTTTTGGCTATAATAGTCCATTCTACGATGGTCTTGGTGGGTATATTCCATATTACAGTCAATACTCATATTATGACTATTTTGGATATGCTGGATATGAATACTGGTGGGCTAATACAGACAGAGAACTTATAGCTTCAAAAACAAAAGCAGGAATAACACATATATTACGTGATAACGATAACGTTCGCGCTGACTTAGCAAGAATAAACCTTAACGTTATGTCTTATAGTTCTGTGGGTGCTTTTATATCTGACCATAGACCAGAAACAGGTAACGATAATACAAACGTCGATATCTCAAATAAAACTAGCAATCTTGTTCATACACCATTTGACTTATCTCATTTAAACGATATTGTTGAAAGCGGCCCGCGTTCTGGTCAAACAATGATATCAATGACGTCTGGTATATTTTCACAGTCTTATGGGACATATGATGTATATACATCTAATAATAATTTTATACAAAATAACACTCATAATTTTGTTACCTTTAATAGTAACGCGGATGTAATATACAGTGCATATATACCTAGAGCTGTCTCATTAGAAGTAGATGAAGACGGTGATGCTTATATAGGAACTATAACATCTTCTAATAGAGTGTCTATCTATACAGGAACAGCGTTTGTACCAAGTAATAAGACAATAAATATTACATGTTATGTTCCAGAATATCAATCAGAATTTGACGATTGGGTTGAAAACCTTAACTTAGGAAATTCATATGAGAGTAAGGCGTGCTTCTGGTTGATGGCAGACTTCAACAGAGATACTATTGAGCATAGCAATACAGCAACTGTAACTGTTAATATTGAGGATAAATCATTCCAACTTGGACTATTCGATACAGCAGACGAAGTGCAAAGAAAAGTAATAGATTTAGGTTACTCAGACATCTATGTGTATGGTGGCCCAATTATTGATTATCCTATTTGCATTGCCGGATTTAATCCGGTGGATTTTACTTCTATGATAGAACGTGTTAGAGCTAATGATTCTGTAGCAAGATATATAGCTGAAAACAGTGCTGTATTAAGTTACACTTATGAGCATTATTTATCGCGAGGATACAACGGTTTTATACCTAATGTAGCTGATGATAGAATCTGGGCGTTAGATTATAGAGAAAATAGTATTATTTATAATAAGCTATATAAAGAGTGGCTACTTAATAGTGGTTATCAAGGTTTTAACTCTGATGAAGTATTTAGAGAAAGTAGAAAAGGATTCTCAAATTTCTTTGTTTCTCAAGATGGTTTTATAGAGCCGACATTCTTATTTGTTGATGATAAACCAGATAAAATCACATATGATAGATTTATAACTATAGATGAAATTAAGAGTCATATTGACTATCCAGAACAGTTAGACTTTGATATGCTTAGAGATGTAGGTAATAGTAATCCTAGCGCTCTATTTCATCATGGTTGGTTTGCTAAAGTAGAAAACTCAACAACTCAATTTAAGTCTATACAAAGTACTCTTTATAAGGTTACATCAGAAGGAGAATTAGCATGGACTAAGGAATACGGATATAAACCATATTTCGAGACCAATAATACAGATGAAACAGTAATTGAAAAAAATGTATATTACAATGGTATTATACAAGATTTACAATTATACGATAATGAACTATATATGACTGGTAATATGATTAATCTAGATACTTCAGACCCAAATGTATTTAAATCATATTCTGAATATTTTGATAGAATTATTCTTACAAGAAATACAGAGGGTCAGAAACGTAAGTATAGACAACTTGATAATATTGATATAGTTGATTCTTTAGGTGTTACCTTGAAAGGTGACGTTACATATTATAACCTAAGAAATCTCAATAAGATAAAACCAAACGTCAATCCAAGTACCTAAGTGTACTATATATGAGAGATGTTATAATTAAAAAGGGAAGAAATAATGGCACAAATAAGTTTTTTTGCTGATACATATAATTTAAACGGTTCTGGACTAGGCTTTTACGGTGCTGGTTTTGGACAGTCTGTAGACGTTGGTTCTTATCAGGATACAACATTCATCACTAACGGTGCTGGAACCGCTCAGGGTCAGCAAGTTAATAATGTAAAGTATACTAACACAGCTAGTGGATATCTAGGTTCTGCTACTTCTGGTGTGTGGCTTACTCAGATTCCTAACTATATGGCAACATTAAATGTTAGATTCACACATAGTACTGCTATAAAAGCGCAAAATGTTATTGGTCGTATCTATGATAGAAGTAATATTAATAACCCAGCTTCAGGTGTTACTACTAAGGTAGCTGAAATTATTCACCCTGATACAGTTCAAAATAATAACGGTTCTGGTGATACAACTTGGTTGACTCCCGGTGGTTCAGCTGTTACTATTTCTATGGCTCCAAGTCCCGGTATTAGTGGTCTATACGCTGGTAACGGTTCTAATTCAACTAGAAGTGATACACAGCACGACTGGTATCTTGCTATTACTGGAAGCCCTGATAGTATCGGAAGTAAAACTTTGTACGGTTTCTACATCTCGCTTGAGTATTTGTAATCTTTAAAGAGTACATTACTCAATAAAATAATCCCTGTAGTGTAATATTGATAGAGTATCAGTGTTAACTACAGGGTTTTTATTTAGGGTATAGTATGAACTACATAATTGAATTTTTAAAATTAGTGTATAAATACAAAGATTGGATACCTAAGTTTAAGACTAAGACAAAAGAGATAGCTACTATTGAATTATTAGAACTTATCAACAAGAATCGTGATACACATTTAATAATAGATAACGCATTGATGAAATCTGCTATAGACCACGCTAATTGGATGTGTTCTAGTGGTCTCCTAACTCATGTAGGAGATTTAGGTAAGACTCACGGATATAGAACCAGTATAAACAAATACTCAGGTTCTTATGTTGCTGAGTATCTTATTATTTATGCTGGTGAGTCTGACAAAGAAATAGTTGAACTATTAATTAGTACTATTAAGTCTAACGACCCGAATGTAAAGTTTACTAAGATTGGATACGGCAGGAAAAATAAATACTGGTGTTTCCTACTTGGAAAGTGATTTTGGCGTATGTACTGTTTTTATAACTTCGCCTTTATCATTGTAAAAGGTATGAGTATTATACCTATCATGTGGAAATTCTTGTGTCTTTCCTGTAATACGGTCTTTAGTACAACACGTTTTAACTTCTTCTTCTGAGATAATTGGTTCTTCACCAGCATCTAAATCAATGTATTCAACAACTTTAGGTTTTACAGCTTCTGTAGCTTCTTTAAAACCTTTAATTACTAATTCTCCATTACGTCTAGCCTTAGCTAATTGCCACTGTTCTGAAATAACACATCTAAGATGCTTAATGAAGTAAATTAGATTGCAGAAAAACGTGTATATTACCTGTAAATAAATCATTATACCTCCAATAAAAATACCGAACCAAGTTATCTCAGTTCGGTGTTTTTGTTTCAGTTATTTAAAACGCTGGGTTTTTACCCTTAGCAGCCGGTGCTGGAGTATCTGTTGCTTGACCACCACCTTCCCACTTATGCCAACCACCATTCTTGTAGTAGGTTCCGTCCTTATCTTTTCTCTTTGGAAATAGATGACCCTTATTTTCCTTCTGCGAACCGTATTCCATCTTATAACCAAATAGCTTTGGATTACTTCCGGCGTATACTTTCTCGTAGAATTCATTGCCATCTACTGTTCTTACTCTGAGCCTTATATCACTTACAGGAACCTCAATGTCGTTGATAACAACTGATGTATCATCTTCAAAGATTTCTTGAAATGCTGCAATCTTAGCAAAAAGACCCTGTTGGTCCTTCTCGTCAAAGTTTACAATGTAACGACCACATGCTGACTTGTATGTAACTTCCATAATTTCTTATCCTTTTCAATTGGACTTAATTGAGTCTGGAATATCCAAACTGACTTGTGTATTTGTTTGATATCTATTTAGGACAATCATCATTTGTGCGGCTTGTCCTCGTGTTAGTGACTGCAATGTACTTGGAAAACCGTTTTCCTTAAGTGCTTTTTCAACATCTAATTCTAGTCTTGTAGCAAGTGTTGAAATCATAGACATTTGATTTGGTGATATCATATCCGTATCAAACGTCGCTGTGTCTACAGTAGTAATTGTGAATTTCTCTGGTTCAGCCAACTCAGACATTTCTTCTGCCGTTGCTATATTAAGTTGTAGTATTTTCTTAAATACTCTACCTTCTGCTTTAGAAGCTGCTGTTGCTGATAGGTGTAGGTTATAAGGTGCTGGAGTATTCTCCAATGTGCAATCTGCAATTTCAGAGAATGTTCTTACAGGAATTGACATGTTATTTATATCTTGTTCTGAAAGCCATTCAGGAACTTTCATTCCCAATGTCCATTGAATAGACACTCCATATAGAATAGTAGCACACTTAAAGTTGCCAACTGGAGGCCAAGCTTGTATTGGGCCACTACTAACGATAGGACCGCAAATAATAGAAGTAATACGTCTTAATCCAGCCGCTCTAGGAAACTTCTTTCCATTCTTCTCAGACCATTCATCTGGAGTCAAATGGTCTAATACATATTCCTGCCAACCGGGCGAACCCATCTTAGGAACTTTTACTTCTTCTCCACTTTGTTCGTAAACTTCCTCTTCTTTATTATCGTCATAAACAGCTTCACCAAAGTTAGCTACTCGCTCTTCTACATTTGGGCTATACTGTAAGATTTTCTCAGCTAAAGTAGCTTTTCCTTTAATCTGGCTTACCTCATCATTGGACATACCAGATACTCTTACAAGTTCATCACGCATCTGTTGCACGCTCCACTTAGTAAAATCAACGCTCATTAAACCTCCAAATATAATATCTTTGCCTCGTTCTTAATTTCAAGTTGGTTAATAATGGATATTAAACCAGCCAATACATCTCTTTTTCTTTTGCTAGATAGACTTTTCTTTGTGCATCTTACTCTGATGACAGTATAGTCTCTACTTATAAGTAGACCGTTCTTTTGTGTATCTGCTTTAATATGCTGATTAAGACTCTCTTCACCCCATATAGGTAAGAAGTGTGCCGGACCATCTATCTCTATCACTAGCTTTAAGGATGGTATTAGCAAATCAACTTCTAGTTTTTCGTTTTCCAACATTTTTTTATGATGGAAGCAATCGTATCCAGCACTAATTAAAGCTTCATGAAGGAATAGTTCTAGGTTAGAGCCTTTTGTAGATGTTACTCTAATAGCTTCATTTCCTAGTTTTCTTATTTCTTCGCGTTTTTCGTCAGGTAAATTTTCCCAACGTTCTCGGCATCTATTACTTATATCCGTTTTTTCGTCCGTGGTCAAGTTGTCCCAAGCCTTTGCACGGCCTTCACTTATCTTCAATTTCACGTCAGCAGAACGCTCTTTACCCTTTGTAGGATGTTCTTTTCTTCCTTGAACTATAGCGAGCTTTGTAGCCTCAGACTTACCTCTAATGGTAACTCCTAGAAACCTTAAAGCGCGAAGAATCTTATTTGGATAAGACTTATATTCTTCTGCTATTTCATGTACGCTCTTTTTCTCATCGACGTACTTTTTAATTAACTTAGTTTTATTTTCTTGTGCGAATTTCATTATCTATCACTTTCATTATCTTTGGTATGTTGAAACTTGGTACTACAGCATTACATACTCTACCGCTGTAGTTCTTGATTGCTTCAGCATATTCATTGCTAGGAGCTATTACTATTAGGTCTTTATTGTTTAATAAGGATGCGTTCGCTAAAAAGTTTCCATATCCGAAAATCCAATCTAACTCAAACATATATAAAACTCTTATAGATGGTTTATAAGTTCTCATCATAAACAACGATGTATCTAGGTCTGTAGCTATAAGCGTTCCATCGAAATGATACATACGGTCAAAAGGAACACATGCTGTTGCTACTTTGCAACAAATAGGTCCATTCTCTTTATAGAACAAAGTAAACTGATTATCCTTGTTCTTAACAAGTGAATTAACACCGTTTATCGCTGAGAACGCTCGTTGATTAGCGTCTAGTCTATTAAGAATTATTCCTACATTCATAATCATACCTTAAATAGTTTTCCCACATGAAATCTTCGACACATATATATTTTTTAGCAATTTCGTAATTATGCTTGATAGCTTCTATTTTTGATTCATACAATTCTTTATTTAGAGTACGATGTAGATTAAGGAAATCAACAGCAGAAGAAAATTTAATTATCCCGTCTCCATTGAACACTGAATCTATCTTCCTAGCACCTAAGTAAATAGGTATAGTTCCGGTCGCAAAGCAGTTTAGAATCTTCTCGGTAAAATAGAAGTCATCTATGTAATTCTCCATTATGATAGAAAACATATAATTACCTAAATAGTCAATTGGTTTTATAAAATCATTCGACATACCAAATAGGTCAACTCTATTATTATCTTTACCAGTTAAATGATATGCTCTATCTGTATTTTGTCTTTTTTCGATAAATTTGAAAAGTTGTAATCGCGTGTTATGCAATTGACACATATTCTTATTTGATGACATAAACGAACAAAACTTACTTTTATCATATATCTTGTATTCACCACCACCAAATTCTGTTCCAATCCATACGCCGCCACCGGGAACCCATCTAGCATTAGGTAGTTTCAATAGAGAGCTATTATGAGTATAAATATGATTGAATAGTTTGTAATTATCATAAACATACTTTATGCAACTAGATACGATAGCACTAGATTCGAGCATAATAAGATTTCTATCTTTTTCCTGCCCATAATTTCCTAATTCTGTATAAGTATAGAATGTTGGTAAGTCAGGTCTATCCTTAGTCCAAGAGAAATACTTTGAATATCTATCTGACACTAAGGAATTTTGATATCTATTTGTATTTAGATAATAAAGACTATTGTCACGTAAGTTAAGTTCTTTCATAGTATCCTTTATTATGCAAATAATCAGATATCGATATAGATGAAGTACATGTATAAAATTTTAACATACTTACCATCTTCTTATTACTAGGACTAATATGTGTAATCGGTGCTGATTTAATATAGCAATTAACATTAAGATTCATTATATCAGCTATATCAGTAAGCGTTGACGAATCCATTCCACATATATTTATTGTTTCACAGTTAGCTATCGAACCGCTTGTTACTGTATTAATTGCTTTACAAACAGCTTTAATAGAAACGTAAGACCTAGTTGAACCGGGATATCCACCATATATATTAATTGATTCGTTTTGTCTATATTTACTTTGCCAATCAAATAAAACACCGTGTTTCATGTCATTAGATACAACATTAGATAATCTAAGTATTGTGTAGTTTAGAACATTAGATTTTATATAATCTTCACAAAATAGCTTAGATTTTAAATACATAGTAGACGGGTCTAATTCAGACTCTTCATCAACTATATATTTACTTGATTTATATAGTGTACAAGTTGATATATATATTAACTTACAGTAAGGTGGCATAGCTTCAATAACTTGTCTTAAAGAGTTAATACTGTCAATATGATTATAAGAATTATCATTTGCTCCATATGCATCTAAATGCACTATTGCTGTAGCATCTTTAATAGAATCTTTTGACACTAATTTAGTTGAAAAAGGTTTAATATCTGACATCTCTTTTAGTAAGTTTCTACCAATCATACCAGTCGCGCCATTTACATATATCATTTTATTTCCTCAAAAAAATTATCAGCTTTATATCTAGCGTTTTCAATATCAGCACAGTAATCTATAGATTTAACTAAGTTAGATTTTGAAATCATATCTTCTCTAGATAAAGAGTATTTCTTATCTATTAGAGTTACATTATCATTACATAATGAGGCATTTACAGCGACATGCTCACTTAGTGCAAATACAGACTTAGCAGAAGAAAAAGCTAAGGAGTACATTTCTATTGGAAGCTTACCACAGTATTTGTTACCGTGTGAATCTAAGTCACAAAATAACCTAAATCCGTTTCTGTGACTTGAGGATAATCTCTTACGAAGCTCGATATTACTTCTATCTTCAATTTCTGGAAATTGCACAATACAAATTTCATCTGTTTCAAATAATTTAGATTTACCAATTTTTTTATATGATAGCGGGTCGCAAATTACGTCATCAGCGAAGCGTTCTATATCAATAACATTAGCTTTAATCTTATTAAGAACACGCTCTATAATATCACTACTTTTGAATATAAGATATGGATTGAGGTCTTCTATCATTTGTAGAAGTGGCTTGGTTCTACTGTCCCATACTTTAACGTCTATTCCGTAAAATGTTAAAGCGCGGCCAATTGACAAAACGTTATTATACGCCACACTATTTTCTGAGAGTTCAATAACAGCAATCATACTAGGATATCCTTTGATGAAGAGATTTTTCTTATATATCCAGCGCGTTGTTCTATAGTGTAGATTGTTCCACCGTTAGATACTATATAGTTCAGAGATTCAAAAGCGCACATATTACCTCTATTTCTTAGAGAGGCGAATTTCTTAAGTAATGTATATTCTCTGCCCTCAATATAAGATACGTAGCACCACTTTTTCTCTATACCATATGCTATGTTTTCAACTTTATTACCATTAGATATAACTCCTAAAGAGTCGGAGTCTATCTGGTCTTTAACATCTACAAGAGTACAAGACCCGTGATTACGCATCTGTTGTATACATGCCGCATCAAATATACAATTTCCATTTATAAGTAATATAGACTCTGTAATACTATTATTAAGAGCTAATCTTATTTCTTCATTCTCTCCGCTATCATTATAGGATTGATTTTCTATAATTCTAACCCCATCTGGCTTCTTAGATATAACTTGATTTGCATCATGTCCAGTAACTAAGATTATATCAGCTTTTGGATAAGATGCTCTAATTGATTCCACTTGAATATCAATTACGTTATGCTGCTTATCTACCGATAGTAGACTTACAGATGGCATAGTCTTCATTCTTGGATTTGGTATAGACGCTAAAATTATAGCGGTAACATGAGATGAGTCTATTGACTTACTCTTAATTGGAACTGTAAACCTATTCATATTTATCATTTTATGATTGCGGAATAATCCACTGTCCTTTCTTCTATATCTGAGTATCCAGCTATTTGAGTTGCTAGATTTCTAATTGATGAATAAGCATTATATGTTCTATGTAGCTCAGCATATGATAAATCAATAGGAACATTTAAATTGCGAGTCGCATGAAGTATATGTTCATACATAGTATTTCTAATACCAACAGCGTGAGCGGTAAGAGTATAGGTACATTTACCTACTAACATATCCATGCGTTGTAAAGGACTTTGATGATTACCGCCAAAGTAAATCATATCCCAGTTTTTAGGCACAGCTTCTAGATATTCATCTATTTTATCTTTAGTATCAAACGAAGCGTCATCTTCTAAGATTAGGACAGACTCCCAGTCATTACTTAAAGCTTTTTGTATTATAGCACGTTGAGATAAAACGTTTCCGTAGTTACCCATACTTATTGTTGACCAACCTTTATATGGTGGTTTTCCCGGCTTAGTTGTAAGGATTGAACCGTCAAACGCTGGAAATCTATTAATAGTGATGGATAATTCATTAGCTTGCTTTTGAATACTTTCCATTCTATCTACTCGTCTATCTAGATTAACAACGAATATCTTATCGAAAAACGTGTTCATATTCTACCCTCGATTTTATCTCTTATTCTTTTCCAACATGAATTCCAAATATCTGAACTTACAGTAGACGTTGTATTCTTTGGAGAAACACGTACTAGTGTTAATGATTCTGGAACGTGAACCATCATGTAAGCCTGTGAGATTCTAATCCATAAATCCCAATCTTCAGCTACCAACATTTGGTTATCATAGAATTCCTCGCCAACTTTAACATCTTTTAAGGCTTTAACAGATACTAAAGAGCCGCTATGCACTATGCAGTTATTTAGTAAATCTATTTGAGAATAAGCTCTCTTATGCTCTCTTACTGATATACCATCAGATGTATTTAAAGCGTCATAATCAGCATAAACAACTCCAATTAAATCTGGCAACATAGCCATCTCTTTATACAGGCGCTCTATTTTAGTTGGAAACATAGCATCGTCAGCATCAAGAATTGCGTAAGCAAATGTATTTTCTATTGAGTAGTTTATACCTATGTTTCTAGCAAATGCTGGACCTTTCTTGAACGGTAAGTGAATAAATGTTAATTTAACATCTCTTCCTAACGAGTTTTTAATAACAGTTGTTTTTACTGGATATTTATCATATATAGATTTATCATGTGGTTTACCTTTGAAAAAGGTATTATTAATATTCTGTACTGATTTATCCGTTGAGTTACTATCAACTAAGACTATATCCACATTTGGATACGTTTGATTTATAGCGCTATTTATAGCACCAACAACCCACTCTTCATAATTATGATTTGCTATTAGTACTGTTATTTTCGGTAACTGATTTGACATACTCTTCTATTCTCTTAAATGGTTCTTCTTCATACATAAAGTGATTGTATAAAAACGATGGGCAAACAAACGCTTTATTTGAAATAAATGTTAACTTAGGTTTCATATCTCTATTAATTGAATCATCTATATCACTAACGATATTAGTATCATATACTTCTCCAAGGGCAAGAAAATAAAGAAATGTTGACTTGCTTTTATTTACTATCGCGTTAATTCTAAGCTTCTGGTCGTCCTCAAAGGATAACATGAAGTCATATCTTGGGTCTAATGTTGATAGTATCTTTCCTACTGCTAGTTTATTATTAGTATTATGCGTTAATGATATATAAACTTTTTCAGGATGATATGATGATAACTTAATACTATCTAGTGATACTTTAAGTTCTTCTATTGTAAAGTCATCAGGACACACAACTATAACATCAAATTTAGTTTTTATCTCTTCATAGACTTTATCTATAAGGCTCAATAAGTCACTATTACTTTGTGTGTTTTTCCAGTATATGTTTCTACAAGCAGAACAATATGTGTCAACAACTTGATATAGTCCTTCGGTGTGATTTGGAAGCTTTTTCAATCTATTAAGATGACATCCGGTTTGAGCTTTATCATCCATTATTTTGAAGACGCAGTGTTCGCATAGTGTTTTATCTATCATAGACGTTCAGCCTCTATAAAGAATTCGTATCCATTAATTCTCTTCATAAGAACACGCATACCGAGTTTTGTAATTATATCAACTATAAACTGCAATGTAATTGCTGATTCGATAGGTCGTTCTGATGAGCTACCAAATAATAGTCTGTTAAACTCCATGACATTAAAGTCTTGTCTTATCGCCATTTTAGAAATTTCAATATAATCCTGTCCACCAAGACGTAACTTACCGCCACGTTTTAATTTAGAAGCTAGATGCTGTATATAATTCTCAAGTTTATCAGCGTTAATATAATTAAGGATATCATCGCTATAAATCTCGTCAGACTCATATTCCTCTGAGAAAGCATCTATATTCTTTTTTAGACCAATATTTTGATACGTTGAATCTCTAACTGGACTCTTAACGTTTAGGCATAATTTCATTTCACTCATGTTTAATCCTTGGTATAAAAACCGGCATTCTTATTATTTCTAGTTCATCGGGATTAAGTCTATAACGTTCATCCCAAAATGTAGCTCTACTTCTTATAAGTGTTTTAGCGTTGCATAGTAATGTCCATGTTCCTGCACAGCCATATTTACTTGTAAATAAAACACCACGTTTACGATGAGGCTTATTAGCTATATAAATTCCAGTAACCTTATGTCTAATAATATAAATAGACTTATATTCTCCATCTCTAAGGTGAGATTCCATAGGAACTATTTCAGCAAAGTTTTCTCCAAGTATCTTAATTACTTGATGAGGCCCGTTCTTAGTTCCCCATATAGAAGCTTTTCTTATATCTGTAACCCAACCGCCATGCTTCCTAGCGTTACTATAGAATTGACCTTTATCTCTTTTATTTCTAACAAGATAAAAGATTAGTGACATCCGTTTATCTCCGACGCTTCTCTTAGAAGTTTTGTCCACGCATCAGTAAATTGTGTTAAATTGAATTTTTCAACTATAGTTTTTCTAGCTTCAATACCCATTTTAACTGCAAGCTCTTTATCTCTAAGTAGTGTATTTAGATATTCTACTAATTCGACTTCGTCGTTTGATATGAAACCGTTAACACCGTGCTGTATAATTTCTGGAATCATACACGTAGCTGTGCTTACAACAGCACATCCACAAGCCATAGCTTCCATTAATGCTGTAGGAACTGGAGATATAGTGGACGTATTATAGAATATAGAAGATGTTTGATACGCTTCTACTAAAGCTTTTGTTGATTCCGCAGGACTTGATAAACCCGGCGTATCTCCAAGAATATAGCAAGGTAAATTACCAGCGGTTCTCATATAGCCACTAAAATTACAGCACCAATCTCGATTAATCCAGTCATTAACAACAGATAAAATAACATTTTTTCTTTCTGCTGTTCCCGGTTTGAATAGTTCTGTGTCTATACCGTGATTTATAACACGTACAGTGCTATCTTCTAGAGAGAACCCCCACTCTTTAACAGAGTATTCAGAAATGAACACATTTAGATGACCACGCATTTTCTGTAACTCTTGACGTATTCTTATAGACCAAGATGGTATTGGTAATGTATGTTCTAGAGATACTAGAGGAAGATTGAATTTTGAAGCAAACGGAGCTAAGATTTGATATTGGCCGAATTTATTTTGACTTAGAACAACGTCGCAGTCTACCCTATAAGGTACATTTAAACCGTTAAGTATATGATAGCTATTTGGAACTTTACGAAATTTAGAATTCCAAGTCTTAAAAGAACTATGTGCTAAAGCATAGAAGTCAAAGCCAGTAGCACTAAGCCCTGTTTCATATGCTTCATGAGTAGGAGCAGTAACTATAGATAGGTTATCTCCTTTAGTTCTTGTCGCTTGTCTAGTTATCACTGATAATGGCGTCATTTTTTACCTCTAAATTTTCATCTTTACAACCCAAATCGAAGTCACCGGGTGGTCCCATATCATAGACTCCAAATGTACCTATACCTGATACACTACAATAATTTGTTCCACTTCCAACTGCGTAAGGAATAGTATTTATACCGGGGTCTATAGAGAAACTATCTTTTGATAGTGTCTGTTTTTGTATTTTATATCCAAAAATCGATTTAACAATTTTATCTATCAAAATAATATTCCTCGCAATAAGGGCAACAAACCTTTTGAGTATATACGGTAGCTCCGCATTTCTTACAGTATTTAACGTCTAACTTATCTGGATTTCCTAAGTCGTAGTCACCCGTGTTCTCAGTATAATACCCACTATTATCGTAGTTAATAGGTATATATCCACTTCCCATAATAAAACTACCGCCACAAGCTGCTGGTATATAGCCACTGGCATTCAAAATTATTCCACTCATTCCATACATCCTAAATCAAAATCATGTTTGATAGCTGTCAAAGACCATAAATTACCAATAATAGAATCATTAGCATATTGATAGTAGTCCATATTTTCATCAACTGACCAATTTTTGATATCACGAATGGCCTCTGGTGAGACATAAATATCAGAAAGTTTACTATTAGGTTTTTGTATACAGGTGTCGCTCATTGATTTCCTCTAATATTTTATTCATATAGGTATGTAATCCAATACGATTTATTTCTGCTATATTAGCAGCAATACGTTGAATTGGTCCATTAGTTAAGTCTATATGTCCAGTTTCCTTAGCTCTTCTTAAACACTCTTCCATTGTTGTATCGAACATTATCGCTGTCGCGGTATGGTCTATTTCTAGTAGTCGTCTTATACTAATCGATGTCGAGTGAGTACCATCGACTATAACATCGAATCCTCTATTCAAGTGAGCGCGAATCATTACATGTTTAACAGCAAATACCATTGTCTCGGCGAGAGGTTCATAACGTTGACCGTGAAGGGCAAGACGAATATCATCTGATGACACTATCGTTCTAGGACGCTCTATAAAGAGACAGTTCAACTGGTCATTGACCCAATTATTGCAATATGTTGACTTACCACATCTAGGAATACCTATTGTGAAGTATAGTTTTCCGGTCATAATAATCCTTTAATCAAAGTACCAACGTTCTCGTAAGAGTATTTTTGTATCTTAACCTTAGCTGAATTTATATTATCATCCCACCAAGGTTCTTTTCTATCGTCAATTACTGCTCTCATAGCGCAACGTAGGTCATCTATATTAACAGTGTTCCACTCTTCTCTACTTGAGCTTAACTCAAAGAAAGTATCTGACATACCAAAAACAGGTTCTGTATGAGTATCTACTATATACGGTGAAACTGAATAGTCGAACATTCCTCGCGGATGAACTACCGGTTTACCCATAGCTATAGCATCAAATAAAGGTATGCACCAACCTTCACCATGAGATGTCGTAACGAAACAGTCACCAGTTGAATGAATTCTCATTAGACCTTCATCATCTACAGTATCACCAATGATAACTTCGTTGGAATAATCTTCTACCCTTCGGTAGAGTTTCATTTCCTTCTTTACTTGTGAACATTGGTCTATTACAACTTTTGCGCATTCCTGACCACTAAGTCCGTGCTTCGACGTTTTAATTAGTAGTTTAACAGGTTCGTTTGGGCTGAACTCTAAATGAAAAGCTTTAACCAATGAAAGAAAATCTTTCCTCTTGGTCAAATCACCAATGGTATAAAAAACAAAGTTACCGTCTAATTCTGTGTGTTCTATCTTCTCACGCGGAGTGTATTTCGACATATCGAAAGCGTATGGAACAACTTTAATTGGTATTGTTACACCCATAGTTGTAAAACATGTAGCTGAATAACTTGAAGGAACCCATAGTTCATCCATAGTATTAATCTTAGCGGCCCAACCAGATAACTTAGCACCAGTGGTTTCATATACACAGTATGCTATATTCTTCTTGAAACGACCGTTGTAATCGAGATGATGTGGTAACACATTCTGTATGCATACATCACATGATGCTATAGACCTATCTTCAAGCTCTAATATTCTACTTGGTATATTAATAGGCGCTTCGTTGAGCTTCAACGCTCTTGGCACAATATCTATTCCTACAGAATCCATTGCTAATATTGTATCTTTAGCAGCGTTAGCCCAACCAGATGTTGACCCATCCTTATAATGTCCAATAAACAATGTTTTCAATTTTTATTCCTTATTATAAGGTCGCATATATTATATAGTTCGTCATCTGTCATATCCCATTTCATTCTATTAACTTTCCATAGTAGCCATCGAACATTACCTTCGACATAACCTTTAGTATTATCAATTCTGTCAAGAGATGCTAAATTCTCAGATTTATTATCTTCTTTTCTAACTGGTAGTTTTAATTCAACTCCTGTTATAGCACATTTCTTACTTTGACCTATAAATACATCAAGAATATATTTTTTTGTTATTGTGAATTCTAAGTTTCTTTTTTTAGCATTACTTTTAATACGTTCCCATAGGTGTGAACTAACTGATAAATCAGGTAGTTTATTTCTAGCACCTAAATGCGATTTCATTAAACAGCCACAACTTGTATTTCTACCATCTACTAATCTAGACCTTCTACATTTTTTAATATTACCACACTTACATAAACAATTATATACTCTATCTAACTTAGATGAAAAATTGGTTACTCCACAATCTTCTAAGATTTTCAAATTTTCAAACTCATCGCCAACTTGTATAGAATCCTTATATACCAATCCAGCTAGTTTATATTTTCGTTGTATTGTGCTAGCATGGACATTATAAATTTTAGCTACATCATTTGATGATAATCCAGAATTAAAATGTTCTATTAATTTATCGTGACTTATTTGTAACATTATTCTCTCCAGTGTAGGTTGGTGAATCTATTCATAATACTATACACTGGGCAACCGCTTTATTATATCAAACTAGCAACCCTTCTTTTTTCCCAATATTTCTTATCTTCCAATAGAGTTAAGAAATGTTGTACAGCTTTTTCTCTACTAAATTCGACTAGAGATGCTCCGCGACCGCTGAAATCTTCATGAAAATACTTACCGTCGAATCCTCTATAAGCTTGACCAGCAGAGATATCTCTTATAAGTCTAGCCTCCATAAACGAACCAAGTCTTTCTGGTTCTTGTAAGATTTGAGAAATAAGGAATCTAGCAAAATCAGAACTTGAAGCATTCATAGGAACACTTGATGGTTGACCGTAAGATATTTCTTCTGCATTCCATTGTCTTTTTGGACTTGTAGACTTTAAAGCTTCTAGCCAAACTTCAGCTGTCTTATCATAAGACCTTAGCCCATATAACATTTTTGAAAAATCCCCGATATCTTCTCTTTCGGAGTCAGACAACGCAAAGAAAGAATTAAGTTTAGCAATGAAATCATTACTATCGGGCAACGCCATTAGTCTTCCAGATTCCGCTTCTTTGTATAGCGTATCAACCTTAATAGGTATACCCTGAGCATTATTAACTATTTCGCTCATAGCGGAGTAGTCTACGGCCATAATAGGAACGCCGCAACTAACAGCTTCCGCTAATGGAATACCATAACCCTCGCATACACTATATTGGACGTATAGGTCCATCATATTGTATATGTTATTAAGATTCTCGTTTGAGATACCTTGTTGAGTACTAGAGAATGAAGATGACATAACATTACAATTTGTACAATTGCTATGAATGCCACGATAGAATGATATATCAACATTAGTGCAATTCTTACAAGCGTAAGAGAATAGAACTTTATGTTGAATCTTATATTCCAGCAAAAGCTCATCTAGCTCCCAAGTATCTGGATTACTTGTATGACATAGCAAATATATATCATCTCTGCCACTTTGCTTAATAAATTCAGAGAAGTCTTTGAATAGATTAGGGAAAAGTTTACGTCTTTGATTACGCATAACAGTTCCTATAATTTTGATATTACCTAAACCAAGCTTCTTCTTTAGAAGATTTTTTTCATCAATTGAAAACTGTCTATATTCCCTACCAGCACATGGAGACGCTGAATAGTGCGTGTTTTTTAGTCCAGCTTCTTTTAGAACATCTATACCCCAATCTGTATAAGAAATTAGCTTGTCTGCCGAAGCATACATATCTATCCAAACTTTATGTTGTGGAATAGCATCTATAGCAGGCATGATTACATGAGAAAAATACTTCCTTAACGGGCTTCTAAATTGATACTCTAAATGCCAACTATCGCGTATATCAATAACGTGGGTTGGTTTATAGTCAATTAGTATTTCGTTGAATTTAGCCGCACCAAAGGCGTTGATAGGGTTTGAATTGTATTCATCTATCTCTCTTTGGTTATCTTTTTTAGGAGCTACAGGATATACCCGCCAAGGAACATTATTAAGCCTTTGGTCATCAGGATGACAATAACAAGCCATTTCTGCTATTTCAACATCTGGAACCAATCTTAATCTATTCAGCAATTCTCTCATGTAAACAGCGTATCCACTACTTAATTGTGTGAATTCGCCACAAGCTAATATCTTCATTTACTACCTCAGTTCAAATGTTGGTCTGTAACAGGCTCTTTTTTAGGAATAATTCTAAACGACTTAACCCTAAATATAATCTTATTATGCTTAACACCATCTTTTTCCCATCTATTTTGGCGTGGCGTTCCGCTTAACACAATAATAGTATCTCCTTTACGAAGATTTTTTTCAACATATTCTGCGGCTTTACTCCAGACTTCTAAGTCAAAGTAACTGAAAATATCCTTCTTAGTATCAGCTTCTCCAACAGTTTCTACAACCATTCCAGAGATATTTGCTACCTTAGTTGACCCTACTTGGTTAACTGTTACATCGTGCGCAACTATAAACTCTCCACTAACATGTACTTCACTCATTGTTCGTTCCTTTTATATACCTATTACTTATCAACTCAAAACCTTCTAGTACTGATTCATCTATAGTAGACATATCTCCATTTACAGCATAGCGTCTTAACGACTGTTCTAATTCAGCTTCTAAGTCACATACTATACTATTATCAGAACCCATAATAACATTGATTATTTTAACATTTCCTTTTTCTATTAACTCTCCGTCAGCGGAGTAAACAGCTATTAACTGATTATTTATTTTTCTATTATACATTCTTACTGAGATATCGGCTGCTATTAAGAATCTAGCAGCGTATTCAGGACATGGTATAGTTTCGATTTTAACACGATTAGAAAACACATTTACACATTCGCTATCCACCTCATAGATAAAAGAGTCTTCTTCTAAACCTAAAAGAATGTTTTTTGGAAATGTCGCTATTAAACCATGTATATTACGAATCTCTTTGACTCGAACAATATAATTATGATTTAAGTGTTCTTCTATATCGTTCATATTTGTGTCACTTTCTTAACTATAAATTTACCATCTTTATTTTTGGTCCCTGTAACTATTACGGTGTTCCCTTGAAACAGTAAGAAACCATATTCCTTATACTCTTTCTGAGAGACCATCATTTCTACAGAACCTGTATTATCTCTTCCAGTTAAGAAAGCCATAGGGTCGGGCCTATCTTTTGGTCTCCATTCGGAAACGCGAGATAGTTGAACGCTCATAATTATATTCTTTTGCGATGACTCCTTATAATCTTTACATGAGCAATTAACAGTAGAGACATCACATCCATCAAGTTTAGAACATGTAAGTGATATACCTAATAATGTTTCTTCAACATTAGACACCCAATCTATAGTATCATTTAGTTTAGAAGCCGGTGTAATTAATTCATTTTTAAGACTTTCAATCACAACCTTTCTTTTAACGTTAGGTATAGAACTTTTGTGCAACGATGCGATTGCGTCAATAATATTTGAAAAATTACCAGACTTAATCCAGTCTAATTCCCTATCTGTAAGTGATGAAACTCGTAAGTATTCATATGTCATTTGATTTCTATGCATATCATATTTTGATAACGCGCCAACGCCAATAAGATTTGATACTACTGATTTCTTCAATTTTGGTAAAATGTAAACTAACATTTCATACCAAGACATAGTTGATATAGGCTTATTAAGCTGAACTTCAATATCATGAATTTTCAATAGAGTCTCAACAACTGAACTATTTCCAACGCCTTTCACGTTACCAATACCATATCGTATTTTCTTATCTTCTATTACGAAGTTTTTATTTCCTACAAATAACGAAGGACCAAGAATATCAATTCCATTTGACTTAGCATCTTGTACTAATTCGCTAATCTCTTCAAGTGGCTTTTGCTTATCGTGAGCCATAGATAGCCAAGAGCAAAAGAAATGAATAGGAAAGTGTGCCTTAGCATACGCACACCAATATGCTGTTTCGGCATACCCAGTACCGTGAGCTTTATTAAAGCTATATCTATTGCTTTTTTCAATGATATCAAATAGAGCTTCAGCATCTGGACCGCTGATAATACTTTTGTTATGACAACCATCAATAAATGATGTGCGACATTGAGCCATAACATCAGCTTTTTTCTTACCCATAGCACGACGTAATATATCAGCTTGAGCTAGATTGTATCCTGCAAATAACTTAGCTAACGCTAATGTTTGCTCTTGGTATACAACTACACCGTAGGTAACATCTAGAATCTTAGCAGCATCAGGATGGAAATACTCAAACTCTTCTTCTCCGTTCTTACGGTCTACGAAGTGTCTAGTCATAGACTTGCCGTCAACTATAGCCTTTAGGGTTCCCGGCCTAATAATACTAACTAGAGCGGAAACCTCTTCGATTGAAACTGGCTTCATCTTTTCTGACCAAGCTTTACCTAGACTCTTTTCAAGTTGGAATATTCCTTTTGTCTTGCCCTCACAGAATAAAGACCATGTAGCTGGACATTTATGGTTTATATTATAATAGTCAATTTCCATTGATGGTAAACCATCGTTAGGTTTTATTTTTTCATCAATGATTGGTATTTCACAACCGCAATCAAATTTGTACATTGTCATAATACGGGTCTCTTCCATCCAGCTAAAGCGCCTTCAAACTTAATCTTTAAGTTGTTATTACAACAATTACATTCAAATCCTGTATTCATTTTTCTATACATCTTCATGAATCTGACTGCTAGTTCAGCGGAATCAAGAACGTCGTTTTTTCCATCATGAGAACCCTCTTTTGACATACCAAGCCAGTCTCTTATGTTATCGAAACTAACTGAGTGACTACTATTAATCTTGATATTCTCTGTGATTCTAAAGAAGTCATCCATAAGGTCAACAGAATGAATAGGATGAAATATATTTTGATTTCCCCATTCTTTATCGTAATTACCGTATTTCTCACACATTCTATCAACTATGAATCTATCAAAATTCTTGATATTAAAACCAACTGGAATAGGAGCGCCCCAAGCTCCGTTCCTATTAGTTTGATACTTTTTAAGATGCTCTTCAAATAAAGGCCAAACTCGCTCTATAGGAGATGCTTTTTCAAGCCTTTCTCTAGTTTTATGCGTCTTAGTTAAAGCCTCTTGTTCTACTGGTGCTAGACCTAAAGCTATAGCTTTAGCGTCGTCAAAAATGGGGCACACTTCAGAATCAAATAAACTATCCTCTAATATTGTTAGTTTTCTAGGGTCAATCATAATAGCTGACACTTGCGTTAATTGCGCAGTATTTTTATTCTTTGACCCTGTTTCAAAATCGTATACGCAGTAGTAATTGAAGTTGATGATTATCTCACTTTCCAATAGATGCTTTTAATCCACGTAGGTCGTTAGTATCAAGAGAACTGCTATTACTAGTTCTATATTTACCAATTAAACCACTTGTATTCATAACTGAATTAGAAGTAGCGCCCTTTGAATAATTGATGCAGTTATCTACACTTAGACCAAACTGACCACCAAGTTTTTCGGCGTCAAAGTCCGCACCCATAAATAAGAACTGCCATGAATACTTATCTTTTTGCTCTCGCAATTTATTCTTAACTTGCAATAAGTTATAACCAACTCCTGAACGATTTTCTTCTCCATCTGTAAAGACAACAAATAGTACCTTACTAGGTCTCTTATCTTCTGTAAGATTAGCAAGCTTTACTCCTGTCTCATCAACAGCTTTACAAAACGCTTTATATAAAGCGGTCCATCCACCTTCATGAGTTAAGGATAGCTCTTTAATTGTTTGAATATCAACAAAGTTATAAGGTGATGAAACATTTTCATTAAATGTATATAGTGAGAATGTCATTTCACCTTCGATATCTTTTTGTTCATTAAACATTTTTGTCAATGATTGAACTGTTTCGCTCCAACATCCAGCCATAGAAGATGAGCTATCTAGTAACATAACCATATGTGTGTAATTTTGTTTCATTTCACTTTTTTCCTGTATATCTAAAACCGTTGTAAGTCCTATCTGTTCTACCAGTGTAGCCAGATTTATTGAAGTAAGTTTGACCGCCACCTAGATTATTTTGACTTCTACCAATATAACCTCGTGGCCCATAGTAATTTGTTGAACCGCCAATACCATTCTGTATTCTTGTAGTACCATTTGGTACTATCTTTGGTGGAGCGGCGTGTGTTATACCTGTAATGCAAAACAAAATAATAAACGCGATTTTCATTAAATGAATTCCTTTGGGTCTGTAATCGTTCTAAGGTCTCTACAAATATCTGTAAATCTATCAACTGTGTATATAAATAAGTCGGCGTTCTTGTCTCCACCGCTGCTAATCATTTTATCCGCTTTCTCATTTTTCGTAAAGTTAATCAGTGACGGAACTTCGCAAATCCATAAAACACCGTTGATTTTATGAACCCACCATTTTGCTTTTGTTACATATATACCACTTGGTTTACATTGTTTACTATTATAGTACTCAATACAAATATTTTTAGTTCTAGCCGCCATTTTATCGTTTTTAACTTCAAAAGTGGTTGATATATCTTCATATATCGCTTCAATATCATAGTATTGTCTAGTTTTAGTGTCAGTATTTTTTGATGATGTAAAACCAATAGAATTTAGATATTCTATAACCTCTAGTTCAGCTTCATCTCCAATGATTAATGATTTTAACATAATATTCCTTTATGCTTACCTATTCTAGCACACATCTCTATAAAGTAGTTGACATCAAAATCCCACTTCATTACATTAACATCCTTGTGTACCCATTGTATATTACCAGTTATGTAACCTTTTGAAGAATCTATACGGTCCAATGACGCGTTTGTATCACCGTTATACGTCGTCTGAAAAGTTATATCCAAACCACTTAATGCACATTTCTTATCTTGTTCTATGTATTTATTCCAAGCTTCTTCAATTGTAATTAACAGTTCTAAATTACGTGATTTAGCACCAATTTTTACTTTTTCAAAATATACTAACGGTATATCACCGTAGGTCTTCATACATATAGGATGTTGTTTACATCCGCAGCTTTTAGTACCACGCTTATCGTTTAGAGCGCTACTATCAATAACTTTAAGCTTACCACATATACATTCGCATAAATAACATGCTCTATGGTGATTATTTTGTCCGTGATAACTTTTAACCTTCAAACAACCAAACGTTTTATTAATATACTTGTTTCGTGTTGGTATTTTCATACCATACGAATTAATTCTCTGTGAAACTAAAGCCACGCTACATCCAATAATCTTAGCTATACTGGTAATTGACTTACGTTCTTTAATGTATAGTAATTCTAACATATCTTTTGTTAATTCAGTATACTTTATCCCATGACTTCCCATTTTATGTTCCCATTGAAGTAAAAAATTATATTTCTACTTAATAGTACACGGTTTTTATGAAATGGTAATATCGTTTTTCAACTCAAGTTTTGTTTTCTTAAAAGTTTCAACGGCATGATTAAAATACGCGGCACCGTGTCTATATAGTTCTTCCATTGAATATGTGACTAAAGTGGTCATTTCATCGTACTTATAAGTAGATTCTACAGTTGCTGTTTTATCTCCATATAAGAGCTTAGCTACACCTACACCTAAACATATAACATAAGTTGGGTTTATAAGAGCTAGCTCTGTTCTTAGATGTAGATTAATACATGTTTTAGCATTAACATCAAACTCTTTAGCTGGCTTTACAGGACCGGAACATTTAACAGCGTTTGTTAAATAATAATCGCGCTCAGTAAGTCCAGCCGTTTCTATAATTTTCTTTAGTAGAATACTATTTCTTGTTCCAAGTGGCTTCTCGACGAGATGAGCTTCTACTGTCGAACGTAAACTGATAACCACAATTTTAGCCGCTCTATTACCAGTACCGCTTATAGGAAATGAACCATACTGTAAACAGTTTCTAAATGAACAAGCTGAACAATCAGTGATTGCTTTCATTTTTAATTTCCAATAGATTTCTAATAGCTAAGAACTTATCAATTGCAACTGCTGGTTTAATGTAAATTTCACTAAATCTGAATCTTGCATCATCAGATGTGACTTGATATCTTCTATCAAGGGTTTTCCTTCCTTGAACATAGTTTCCAAGGTCACAAATCTGTAGTCTACCATATTCAATTGAGCAATTATTATCTAATAGCTTCTCTACCGCTCTATGCATTTCAGTCTTCATCTTCTTCTCCAATAAATTCTAGGTCAACATTTCTTAGGCTACCAGTTGACAATAACTGGTTTACGCCCTGCAACTTATCTAATACCGACGTAGCTAAGATATCAAACTTAGTAAGCCCCATGCTATCCAAACCACCGTCATACTCAACACCAGCTATCAACTTTCCAGTTTTCTTATCATTAATCATTGGACATACAGTATGGATAGGCTTACTACCAATAATTAAAGCAGATGCATGTTTACCATATGACTTATAAGTACCTTCAATTCTAATAGCCTGCTCGAAATATTGAGCCATCGGACCTTCTAATTTTCCATCATCTGTAATCGAACACCAATCTCCTAAAGCTGCTGGGTCGTTCTGAAGTGTCCATCTTATGATTGATTTTTCTTTTGTCTCTTCAAGCTTATCTTCAATCTCAGCTTTATTTGGAATACGTTTAGTAATTTCATTCATTGTAGCTTGATTACAAGCATCGTGAACTCTAAACACTTCTTTAACAGCACCACGTCCTTGAAGAGATGAGAACGTTGCTACTTGAGATACGTTTTCTTGATGATACTTGTTATTTATATACGCTATTACAGCTTCTCTTCCGTATGCTGGAAAATCAACGTCAACATCAGGATATGATATTTGACCGGGAGCATTACGACCTTCATTATAGAATCGTTCAAAGTATAATTCATGTATAATAGGGTCAATTGTTATAATATCTGTTAAGTATGATACTAAACATCCTCCAGCCGAACCACGAGAACATCCAACTAGCATTCCTTGACTTTTAGCCCATTTTACATAATCCTGAACAATTAGAAAATATCCTTCTAGATTAGCATTGTTAAATACTCCTAGTTCGTGATTGATTCTATCAACATATTCTTGAGTACGTGATAGGTCTAATTTAGAATGAAGACGAGTCCATCCATTTCTACATAGTTCTCGTAAATAGTCCTTTTCTGATAAGCCATTAGGACAATCAAACTTTGGTAGAGATGGGTTTTCAAGTATAGAATATGATTCACACATATCCGAAATTAACTTTGTATTAGCTAATTCGCTTGGTGTATATAAATTAGTTATTTCGCTATCATCAGGAAGATGACAATTATTGTTCTCACTATTAAAGAATCTAGCTAGTTTCGCATTTCCATAATTATTTATTGAATTTTGAACATTAGACCAATGAAGTCTATTATGAATACATTGAAGAAGTTTATGGTCTGTGCTATCTTTTTTAGAAGTGTAATAGCAATTTGGAACCGCGACCATTTGCACGCTATTGAGTTTAGCGTTTTTAGAAATAATGTCAGTTATTATTTTATCAATCGGACAAGTGATTTCATTCATTCTTTGAATAGAAATAAAGAATCGTTCTCCAAAAGTAGATTTATATCTATTTATTTGTTCGCCTAAACTAAATTCATAATCTGAATGCAGATAAAATGATAGAGTTGAGTACGGATTCTTAATTACAAACGCTTCATCGTTTTTAAGTACAGCGTTGTACAAGGTAGTATCCGGCTCGCCAGAAATAACTAATAGATTCTTAGTCGCTTGTAACTCTGAGAAGGTTACAGATGGTGTTGTATTAAAGTGGTTTTCATCGTGAGATAATGATGAAATGCTTATTAGTTCTTTCCATCCTGCCATATTCTGAGCTATAACTGTTACATATCCGTTATCATCTTTAATGAACAGCTTAGAACCTAGAAGTGGTTTAATATTTGCGTCTATGCATGACTTATAAAAGGATACGCATCCAGATACTTTATCAAAGTCTGTAATAGCTAAAGAAGTTATTCCTATCTCTGACGCTCTTTTAACTAGTTCCTCTGGCTTAGAAAAACCTCTAAGGAGAGAATAATGAGTATGAATTGATAGTGGTGTATACAAGTTATATTATTCCTAAATCGAAATCCTGTATTACTTTACAAGTAGATATTACTTGAAAGATATCTGCTCCAAGATGTCCTAATTGGTTTTCTATTCTCTCTTCTGTCCCAACATAGCTAGCAACAAAACCGCATACAAAATCTGATGAACAAAATGGACAAACGCCTATTCCATCTTCTGATTCATCAATATAATATGAATTAAGTTTATTCACAGGAGACCCATATAATGTTGCCATATTAGATGGTTCCTAAATCAAAGTCACCTACTATAGAATAATTACAAATTGTGCAAACTGAATTTATAACTTGACCATTATTTGCTGATTTATAATCAGCACTAAATCCACATTTATATGTACTTCTTCCTACGAATTTATTAAGTATGACTTCTTCATTTCCACATAAAGGACATTTATTAATGTTAGTAAGTTCATATAACGAATCAATTTTATTCACCGGGCGATTCGTAATGACCGACATGGAAATCTGGTCTCTTGTATTTTTCAACGACATTATCAATTCCTATTAATTTTGTTTCATTATGAATATGCTTGCAGATATTTAAGCCTGAAGTTGGATGTTTTTCCTTGTAATAATTACAAAGTCTAGTACACTTGAAATCAGATTGGTCCTCACTACACATTGTTGGATGTGTTGTTCCACGTACTTCTTCAAAGTGCTGTCTAAGTCTCTCTTCTACTACATCCATATTAGATGGTTCAAAACCTATAGTAAAAGGCCCACCATCTCTAACAAAGAAAATTGTAACAAATATATGCTTATATTGAGGATACATCTTACTAATAGCGTAATAATACATCATCAACTGAGTGTCGTCACAAAGCTTATCGTATGTCTTTACCTCGCCAGTAGCCCAATTTTTCCTTTGCCCGGTTTTCCAGTCAACTATCTCTAGTGTATCCGATGAAAGCTCAGTTATCAAGTCCACAGTGCCTTTTATGCCAAATTGGCCGACTAATTTTTCACCACTTGGCGACTCATATTCATACCTAGCCCAATCTTTATCTATTTCTATATTGAAATGTTTTTCAGGGAACTTGATATTCCTACGTCGTGGGTCATAAATTCCGTTTTTATAATCCAATACAATCCACGCGAAATTATTACATTCAGTGAATGATATTTTAGACCAAGGTTCCGAGGATTTAGTAGAGTAATAATCACAAGCCTTCTTAATTAGCGTGTTGACAATATTAACTCCATATCTTTTATGACCATATTTAATAGTGTGGTCACATAGATACACTTGTTTGTTTTTTCTAGATTTATTTATGAAATCTACTTCATCATTAGTTAATACCGTTTCAGATAGAAATTCTTCCCTATCAAAAACCATATCATCTATTAGTATTTCAGTACATGTAGGATTATCTTGAATATACTGTTTAGCAATAGCTAATTGCTCTAGACACTTATGTACAGCGCTTCCTTGGTCAGCCTTCTTCATAGAAGGTCTATAATATCCTAGATTATATGTAAGGAAGTATTGCTGTTGACAAAACTCGAAATTATTAAGACTAGACGACCTAGTATATGTTATTATCACTCGAATACCCCTAAGTCAAAGTCGCGCTCTGTAGATTGAAACATCTTATTTACATAAATAGATTCTATCTTAATAGCTGGAATAGTTAATGATTTAGCTGCTTTATCAAAAGCGTAGTTAAGTTTTTTAAATGCTTTACTCCATTGTTCAATGCTATTATCTGACATTTTTATATTAACCTCAATATTATTACAATTCATGCCCAGCCCCACTCTTTTAGATAGCCATATATAATATCATTTTTCTCTGCTATTGTACATACTCTATTATCAATAACAGCATCAAATATAGACCTATCTACAGAATCGAATTCATGTTCTGTATGATGAGCGTCTGTCGTATCTGTTATTCTTGTTTGATATATTATTCTGCCACCCATAGCTTTTATAGCTTCAACTTCTTTAATACGTCTAACATCTGCTACAATAGCGTAAGGACATTGTTCCATTAGAATCTTTTGCATTAAGAATTTAGTTAAACAATCATCATCAATCCATCTTAAAACGTCTGCGAATCTTTGAATAAATTCTCTAGCGGTCATCTGCAAGTCTTTATCTACCTTACTTGGTCTAATAGACTTAGGTAGAACATCAATAATCTGACCCCAGCTTATATTAGATGGAGACTCCTTATCTTCTGTTGAGCCGTAAACTTGATGATGCTCTAATCCATATAGAGATATAGAAATCCACTTTAATACATCTGCGAAATTATAAATTTTTACGTGCGGCCAAACTTTCTCTTCCATAAAATATGTAAATTGATTATCTGCGCGAGTAACATCAAATATACCCATATCTTCAACAAGAACATTATTCTCATCTCTATAAGCTGAATTGACGAGTAAATCTCCAGTAGGAGATATATCAAATTTCTCAATAATGTTATTAGCCTTCATAATGTGACCCATTACGAATTTAGCAGAAGAATCTTTTCCTGCACGCTTTCTTCCAGCAAAACCTAATATGTTCATTTTAGTTCCTTATAGAGCTTTATTAAAAGCCAGTTGTGTTTGTTCTATAGACATCTCACCTACATCTTTATAGTTAGTAAGGTCTATGTTATGTACATTGTAATAATTCTTAAGTTTTTGATATATACGCTCTCTACCTAAAACACCTTCTGTATCACTATCTAGAGCTAGATAGATATCTGTTATACCTATTGATTCTATCAAGTCAAATTGACTATCTGTTAACTTACATCCAAATAAGCCAACACAATTTTTGATGCCGGATTCCCATAGTCTCCATACATCTCCTTGACCTTCTACTAAAATCAATTTCTGTTTTTCTTGAGCTATAGTCGCCGCATTCCAGATATTATATAAAGTATTACCAGACCTAAAGCCATCGCTATTAATCCATTTATTAGCCCATTTTTCTTCTAATGGATTTGATGGACAAAGATTGTTTTTATAGTGATACTTATTACATATATGACATTTTTCATTAATTGTTCTACCAACGCAACCAATAAGAAACTTACCAGTTATATCATATACCGGTACTACAACACGCATATACATCTGTTGTGTTCTTTTATTGCAGAATCCAACGTCAAATGCGTCGAGCGTTTGTGAGCTATACCCTCTATCTATATAGTATTTAGCTGGTATTGTCAAGTTACTGCGAACATAATCTCTAGTTGTAACTATTTTAGGAGCCTCTATTTCTCTACTTAATCTACTAACCATTTGATTAAATCTCCTTAGTTCGTTGTCATACGACCCTAAAGCTATTGACTTAGAACCAGTAATTTTTTCTACTAATTTAACAGCGTCAGTAAGATTAGAGTGTCCATTCTTAATACGTAACAATTCTGTTATAAGATTAACTGCTCCACGACCAACTTCTGATTCACAATGATGTGTCCAGCATACGAAATTTCCAACTGATGTTTCGCCACTAGTAAAAACTGATAATGATTCAGCTTTAGATGATGTATGTATTGGACAGCTCATGCTGACGCGGTTTTGATATCTTATATATTCAATATTAAAATAATCTAAAAATAATTCTATATTCTGAGATATAGTATCATTTACTTTATTAAAGTCTATTTGCATATCAGACATTAATACTTCCTTATGGAGTCGTCTCTATACTGTTTCTGAAACTTATCAAAATCATCATCTGAAAAACCGTCTTCGTCTTCATCACTTTCTTTAATACCATCATCAAGAACACCAACACTATCAGTTATTTGTGGAAAACCATTCCTTTGAGCTTGTATAGTATTGTTATTAGATGTTAATTCTTTAATCTGACACTTTTCTTTATCAAATGCCACATTAATCCAATCACCTTCATCTAAGCCCGGCCCGAATCTTTGTTCTTGAGTAACGATTAATTTCATATTACCAAACTCAGAACCCGATGTCATTATTTCTGCATTAGTTTTTCTCTTTAGAAGAGCTAATGATGTACATAGCCATAATAGTCTATCAGATTGACTTAGGATATCTGTGGTATCTTTTGTTATACCATCTCTATTCATTTGAACGTAAGAAGAGCAAGGGAAATCATAGGTTATGCACATGTCTGATAGTTGCTGAATCTGATAACCTAAAGCTTGGTATTCTTTCATATTGTCAAGGTCGCTAGTATTCATTAGCTTAAAATAGTCGTAAATTACTAAACAGTCTTTAGTAACTCCATTTTCCATACCTACATCTTGTACTATCCAGCGACGAATTATAGAAATGATTTCAGAGAATTCTTTTCCTGCAATTGGGCGATGGTATAGAGGTATTTTTGCTATTTTACGTGCTGAATCGTAAACTTGATTTTTTGAGAACTCGTTAGTTGCATACTTTCCAGTTTCAATCGACTTCATCGACTGTGTTGACATACACGCTAAGATTCTAGGTAATTGCGACTTTTTAGTCATCTCTGTATCTAGGTATAGAACTGGAATACCTAGTTTAGCTACGTGAATAGCGTCATTTATAGCAAAACTTGATTTACCAACTTTAGGTCTAGCTGCGGTTAAATATACACCACCGCGCCTTCTACCGCCACCTATAGCTTCGTTATATATAGGCCAAGGAGAAGGTATCCCTAATATATCTTGCTCGTTTTCCTCTAGAAACTTTAGGTAATCAAATATACCTTCGCCTACAAGTTCCGTCTTATCACCAGATTCTGAACTTAAACCAACTGTATAATCAAAAATTGGTTTCTCTAGTTTAGAAATAATTCCGTCAATAGATTCACTACCATTGACTGAACTTAGGTCTATATATATTTCTTTAGAGATTTTCTGACATTTACGAGCAATCTCTAATTTACGAATAACCCTAGAGTTGTTTACAGCGTTCTCTTTAGAGATGTTAAACTTAAATAGCGACGCAATATAATCTGCGTTCTGTTTATCCTTTATAATATCGCCGTACCCTAGTATTGTAGCTTTAGCTATTACAGAAGGTATATCTATAGTATTACTATCAGTAAGTACACTGTCAATACATTTGTATAGAATTTGATTGTTATTATTTGTAAAGCAATCTACATTGATAATTTCTGATACATCAGTATAAATATCTTGACCAAACTTGCATAATCCTGATAATACAGCCCGCTCTGCCGCCACGTTTACTGGCTGAACATACGTTTTATTTTCCTGAGCTACATCTGTCACATCTATACTCCCCACCAACTATAAAAGCTGGGTTAACCATATATGTACGACCGCAAGAAAAACAACTAATTTTAACTGGCTTATACTCTTGTCGTCTAGGAACTTGCGGTGCGTTTCTTGTCCTTATATCATCTTGTCTATCTTTTTCTGTATAATCTATTAGCGGTTCGTCTTTAGTATCTCCCCAAAGGTTAATACGTTTTTTAGGGACGAACGGTTCTACTCTAGCTTCAACTTTCTGTTTTTGAGCTACTTGCTCAGTAGGAACATCATTATCATCAAACACTTGAGCAGTAGATTTAGGTGGAAGCCTTCTTCTATCTGAAGCTAACCTTAGTTGTTTAGGTACGACTTTCGGTGCCACACTATCGTTAGTAATCCTGTTATATCCATCAGCTACCGACTGCATATTACCAGTTAATATTCCATGTTTAATTTGTTCTAGCGGCGTCACTCTACTCTCCTAAGTCTTGAAAATCTACCAAATGCATCTGATATATGATGTACAGACTGTGATAAGTATGCCATTTCCTCTATAATAAGAGTTTGTTCGTTTACAATTTCACTAAGTCTCTTAGCATATTCATCGTTAATGATAACCATATCTCTACGAACTTCGTATTTGGTATATTTATCGAAATTATTATACTGCTCTGCTACTACTAAATTTAGACATCTATCTGCCCAATTTTTAATAGCTGTAGCTGTATTTGTATGCCTTTGTATAGTCAAGGCGTAAACATTTAGTTTAATCTCCGCTAAGCAGAGTTCTTCTGGTGTTAGCTTAGCTAGTTGGTCTTCAGACATTCCTAGATAGCCCATACACGTAGTATCGATGCTAACTTTATTAATCGCGAATATTGCAGATTGTTTCTCTATCTTAATAACAATCTCTTTAAGTTTTTCATCAACGTAATTCAATTATATCTCTCCATTCTTCATCTGTTAGATTATATGGAAGTTCTACAAGCTCAATATTGTTAATATCACACCACTCTTTTTTATCGTTGTCTCTTAGCTTAGACTTAACAAATCCAAGCTTACTACCGTGAAAGAACGGTATATATTCATAATGTTGTTTTCCGTGAACCTCAACCATTAAAGACCTGCTTGGTATAAAGAAGTCAGCATATAAGACCGAGCCATTCTTCTTAGACCCCGGCAATGTAACCTCTTCAAGTATCTTGTCGCATGGAAAGAGCGATTTTAATATTTTTCTTGCCCTAATATGAAGTTCAGACCTATCTCTAGAATCGTCATCATATACAAAATAATCTGTTACTTGTATTGGATGTAATCTATTATCGAACCCTAAGTATTTCATATCTTAATCATGTCGTACAACTGCTTATTAATAAAGTCGTACACTTCTTTCCTTTCAGCAAGTAAGAAACACATCTTCTCTTCACCTTGAGTCTTTATGAGTTCATCTCCCATCATAAATGAAAACCAAGAGCTTTTCTTTTCTATAATACCAAAATCAACGCAAAGTAAAAATGTCTCTTTAATCGCATCAAGACCAACGCCATATCTTAGACATGACTTTGCTATGTTACCAGAAGCTGAATTAGCAGACTTGATAACTTCCCATTCTACTATCTGCCCAACTAATGTATCATTCTCTAACCACTTCTCAGGCTTACCTTTTGTCATTATCTTAACATCAAGCTGATACTTTAGTTTCTCGCCACCGTCAACTTGCCACTTCTCACCATAACCACTTGTATTAGTTATCAAGTGTTGTATAAGTATTACTGTTGCTGTCATAACTTTGAAAGCCGCAGCCATCTTCCTACACCAATGGGCCATAATCTTTGGTTGCGTAGAACGTAATTGACCACTAGTTTCATGTGTTAATTCGTCTGCTGGACATAATGCTGAAGCGCTATCCAATACAACTATACAACCTTCATTTTCAGGGTCTTTAATAATAGATTCAATGATATCTAGAAAGTCTTGAGCCGATAGAATATGTTCTTTTGTTGATTTGATAATCTGTATAGCATCGGCATCTAATCCTTTAACACCTCGCATATTCATTGATTTAAGTCTATGTTCTACGTCGGCATAGAATATCTTACGTGGCTTACCATTGAAGTTATATTTAGGGTCTTGTATGTTAGCAATGATTTGCAGTACAGTTGTAGATTTACCACAACCCGGTGGACCTACAAGACTTACTAATGAACCTTCTGGAATACCACCACCTAAACAAGCATCTATAGAAGGTGAAACAGGAAAGATTTGAGTTGGTGTATCTTTAAGGGTTGTTCCATTTGAAAGTATATCACCATACTTCTTTATGATTGACGCTAGTGATGATTTTGTTGCTTCTTTTTCTTCTTTATCTTCTTTTACTTTAGCCATCTAAACCTCTTAACTTACTGATTGCGTTAGATTTACCTTGAACCTTTGGTACTGCATTTATATTTGCTGGGTCGTACTCAAGTTTTTTGCTAGTTTCTGCAAACTTACGTTCAATGGTAATTCTAGCTTCTTCGCGTTTAGCTAGGTCAATAAGTTTAGGTTGATTCAATGAATATATCCAGTTACCATCTTTAGAATTCAAAGCCGCTAAAATTACCTCAAGTTCAAATAACTTAAGAAGGGAATTAGCGGCTATAATTTGTTGTTTATATTCCTTCTTCCATTCGTCTGTGTTCCAGAACTTAACTGGTAGAGGAATTTTTAGATAATTAGCATGTCTAGTTACAGCTAGTTCTGCTAGGTAATGGGCTGGTTTACAAGGTTCTTTTGAGTTTGGAGAGAATAGTTCCATATTATACCGTCTTCGTTTCCTTCAATATCTCTTATTTCTCGTTCTTCAACTAATAGTTCAGGTACTTGCCATTTGGTAATATGTATCTTACCATTTATTATTGGACCACAAACAAAGAAGTTCCTTATTTTAGAACTACCCCAATCTCCGATAACACCTTTTCTCATAAAGTATCCTTCGGTGCTTTCAGGATTTGTTGCGAACTCCCCACGAAATTTAATGTCAATTCTCTTGACAAACAGGTTATTCTCTTTACAATATGTTTGTAATCGAACCCAAGAACGTTTCTCATCGTAGCAAGGTCTGTCGTCATCTTGATATACGCTGCGTCCGTCCGAAAGTAAAGCTATCCAGAAAGTTTTATCTTTATCTAGTATAAAAGAATCTAGTTCAAATGAAACCATATCAATCTCCTAGCGGTTTATGTATACAATCTGTATGTCTACGTGATTGTCCTACTCTTGAACCTCTAGTAGCATCAGCAAGTTCAGAAGCACCGGGCGTCATAACAGCTACGCCTCTAGCATCAGCACCTGACCTAGTTTGCCTTTTTATTAGGTCTGAAACAGTTACAGATTTAGGTTCTACTGGAACAGGCTTCTCTGGAATATGAGGTGCAACTTCCTCAACTGTCTTACCAATATCTGAAGCGATTTGTTCAACAGTTTGTAGATGAGCTTTTTGATTAATATAAAATAACTCAGCAGTTGTTAAAGGTACTACCTTCTTAGGTCTAGCCATTTGATAATCTTCCTATTGAATTAAGGGACACTCTAGATTTACCATTGATTATATCAATGTAAGTATTGTATACGGATTCATTTACTTTAACGAAAGTACCATCATTCTTTTTTAATTCATAGACGGTATTTTCAACGGGACTAACAGGAAAGTTATTAATGAATTTAATCATATACTGACTGATATTATCGGTCTGCACTTTCTTTGCTATGATAAGATATTCTCTGCCGGGAGGCACAGATTCAACAGAACTCTTATTGAAGAGAGTCAGTGTCACTTTTTTCATGATATTCCTCTAACGTAGACCTAAACTTATTATTTCCAACATTAACAATATTAGTAACTATAAATTTAGCATCTGAATGAAAATATGCGTTATAACGACTTTTAACAACAAAAGATTCGCCACCGCAAGGACATAGATACTGATGTTTAATTTCTACATCACCACTAAGCTTAGGCTCAGTTTCTATGAGTTCGCCTAAAAGCGAACTACACTTAGTACACCTAATTTTTGTATTCTTGATAGAAATTCTTTTTTTACCTGAATTTGGTTCAGGATTCACAGCTTCTGCAAATAACATCACTTTCCCTCTAGAATAAATTTATTCTTTTGACGTTTAGTCATCTTATTAATTTTTTCATAATCGGGTTTTCCATAGAATGGATTATGTTCCGCAGGTTTATCTACATAAGTCCCGCCCGACTCTTCTATAGCGCGTATTCTAGCTTTCTTTTCCGACTTATTATGTAATCTTCTTTTCTCTTGCAGTTCGTATTTACCCATTTTCTTAGTATTACGTTCAGCTAATTGACCAAGAGTTTTAGCTTCTTGCTTAACTATAGGTTCAATACCTCCACTAATTACACGTTCTAATGTTTGTTTTCCACATTTAGGGCAAGTAATAAGTGGTTTATCTTTTATTGATTGTTCTATTTCTAGATTATGACCGCATTTATTATGCGAACAGATATATTCATATGTTATCACTGAGCGTTTCCTAAGTCGAAATCTTTTTTTGGTAAAAATTCATAAGATAATGTTTTATCATACTTGAAATTAACTGATTTTAAATCAATATTTTTCATCATTTCATCTTTTATATCATTCATAAATGAGATAAGTGATTTATCTTTACTATTTAAGATATGTGTGATTCCTAATGACATTAGTAAGTCTTCAGTAAATATTTCAATACAGTTACAGAAGATAGCATATCTAGGAACGGTCATTTCTAATTTTTCTATCATTATACGCATCCTAAATCATAATCTCTTACTATTTCGCAAGTCATGTATATGATATTTGATATATCATTATATTTAATTACTGTGTCATATTCATTATGTATATCCAATGAACAAGCTTTAGCTTTAGTAATAAGCTCTTCTAAAATGAATTTTTGCATATTCATAGGTTTTATAGCCATATTATATCTTCTTTCATAACACTGTTCAATTCCTAAAATAATATCATTGCTAGTAATACTATCAAATACTATACAATCATGAACATCTTTAATATTAATATCTATTTCCCAAATCATGTTAATCTCAAAATGTGTAACAATATTCGCTACTTCGTTCAGAAGTAGGTGGATATATGAAAACGGGAATACCTTTCGCTTTAGCTCTGGTAATCATATCTGATGTACCATCGGTAGGACCGTTAGGTTGCAATGCGATTAAAGCATCAGCATAGTCAGCCATTTCTTGGTTCCTATCGAATCCGGCTCTAGCATTATATTTTCCGTATTCACCGTCTCTAATTAAAGCTCCCGGCGTATCTAAATCCTTCCATTTAGCAGGAAAAAGTTTAACTTTAATACGATTGACTGACGCCCAATTTTCACCGAGTTTATCTCCACCTTTAGCTTTACCAGATACTACAGTCGTAATCCTGAAGCCTGAAGCTTCTATAGCTGCGTCAATAAGCTTATAGTCTTGTTCAGAGATATCACGGTCTCCTGCAATGATAACCTTAATAATACACCTTCAATTCTTTCAATTTTATTCGCACGTACATTTATATTTACTACGAAACATCTTCAATAAAGATTTTGGAAGTTCTACTGCAATATAATCGTATATTCGTTTACCTTCATACTTTTCAGATGTTTTATCGAGACAGATTCCATCTGACAACATTAGCTGATTCAGGTCATCTTTAGGTAGTTCAAATGCTACAGCGTATGTCATACCCCTGTATTCACCTAATGTATAGAACCCAACTCTATATTGCTGAATTAGACATATATCATGATATATACCGTATATACTTTTACCGTATAACGGTTGAGAGTCTATGATACCATCTTTTGCTAATTTAGTAGCAAGTGACTTATTTAGCGACTCATCTACCTTATTGAAGGCTTCGAGCTTTGTCATTTCATAGCCCTTAAGAAACCGGCAATAAGAGGGTTTCTAACTATATCGCTTTCTGTTAGATGAGCGACACCGAAATGTTCTAGATTGAAAGATTCAACTCTATTTATAACCCACATAAGGTCAGAACTCTCACCAGAGTTTTTAAGGTCTGTTTGGTCAACGTCGCCGTTGATTAAAATCTTACTGTTATCACCAATTCTAGTAATAAGCATCTTTAACTGTTCTTTTGTACAGTTTTGGGCCTCTTCTAGAATTATAAAGCTATTATCATACGTCATACCACGCATATATTCAAGTGGTTCAATTTTAATTATACCTTCTTTAAAGAACTTCGTGTAAGTTTCTACGCCAAGAAATCTTTTAAGATTTGTTACAGCAGGTCTGACCCAAGGTGACATCTTATCATTTTCATCACCCGGTAGGAATCCTAAGTCTCTATTACCAATGGTAGCCGCTACTGTTGGACGCGCTATAATAATATAGTCATAGCGACGTTCTAATAAGTATTGACATGCTAAACCAAGAGCGAGATATGATTTACCTGTACCAGCATCTCCAGTTACAAATGTTACGTCATTCTCAATCATTGTTAACAGATAATTCCTTTGCCCTTCTGTTTTAGGCTTAAATTCAGCTTTCATTTTTAATTCTTTATCTTGACGTACAGCCTTACTTCTTGTCATTACTTGACCTTTATGTTAAGTCTATTTTCCCATCTTTCTAGCTTTTTACTCATTTGATTAACTACCTTATCGTAGTCCCATTCTTCATCTCTTAGTAATAGTCCTAAGCTAGAAATTATCACATCGCACAGTTCGCTCTCTTTAGACTCTTTGAGAACTCTATTTTTTAATCCGGCTTCTACAGCTAAACATGTAGCAACTTCGCCAACTTCTTCTGTAATATAATGTAGACATTGGTCATTAGTTGCTTTGTCTAGTTTTCCAGCAATCTTAATTCTTTTAAATAGTTCCTTCATTTTTTCCTTTTCATATGTTTTCAACGTATGGTTTCCATTCATTAGGAATCTTTTTAGACCTAATATCTAAAAGAACCTTATGACCTCTAGTAATTGGTCTTGGTACAGTGTGTAGTACCATGCCAGCCTGTTTTGGTGTTCTATCAGCTTTCTTTGAGTTACATTGAAAGCATGATGAGACACAGTTTTCAAAGCTATTCAACTTAATGTTACTTGGAAGCTTATTAGAATGAGATTTTGGTATGACGTGGTCAATTGTAAGACTTCCTTTTGGGAATTTACCCTTGCAATATTGACATGTGTAGTTATCTCTTAGATGTATAGCACCTTTACTATAAGTTGCAAGCTTGTTATTATCCTTCAAAAATGTATTTAAAACAATTACAGCTGGAACATTATATGCTCTACCCATACTATCTCTAACAGTATTTGAGTATGTAGCTGCAATATGTGCTGATTCAGCCCCCTTAGAGTAAATTAGAATGAAAGCTTGCTTCCAATCTATAACTCTATGTGGCAAGTAGTCAGCGTTCAATACAAGTACGGGCATTCTCATTTCAAAATTCCTTTATAGGTTATCAAAAACGTATCTTGTCACCTATTGTACCCGGTTTCTCAAACCCTGTCAAGGATTATTCGGAGATTTATTGTCCGCTACTTCCAAAACCTTTATCACCGCGCTCGCTATCTGATAGTTCTTCGACCTCTTCAATATCGTCAAATTCAACCTTATTAATTACAATTTGGGCGATTTTATCTCCAGCCTTAATTTTATAAGCAAAGAAAGATAGATTCATTAGGCAAACAGTAACATCTCCACGGTATCCACAATCAATTACTCCACCTAGAGTTTTGATAAGTTTACTACCAATACTTGAGCGGTCGCAAATCAGACCATAATACCCATCTGGAATTTCAAGTGATATTCCAGTCTTAATCTTAGATGCAAAAATATCTTTTATACTTGCCTTATATCCCATTAAATTTGTGAATATATCACAGTATACATATTGTAATAATGTATAAAATAAGGATGGCACTTCAGCATCGTTTAATGCATACAAGTCAAATCCAGCGTCGGTTTTATTAGCTTTTGTAGGTATCTTAGCTAATGGTTCAAGTTTCTTAGCTTTAAGAACTGGAGGTGAATACACTTTTGGGAACTTAAATACTTCATTATTATAGTCTAACATTACTTACATCCTTATAAAAACAATCTTTGTTACCAAGACTATCAACTATTTTTATTCCTAGTTCTTTACATATTTTTGACTCTGGAATTTCATTAGCATATCTATTTCCACTTTTAGCAAAGGTTATTGAATAAAACGCGTCTTTATTAAACGCATATCCTAATCCAGTATAATGTTCGTATATATTTTTAATTGTATTAGAAACAGAACTATCTTGGTCAATAGATAAAACAGTACCATCTACACATTTTAGACTTTGAACAATATAACGCCTATCAGCTTCATTCATGAACGGAGTTTCTTTTTTAAGTTTAATCTGTTCATCATTATTAATAATGACTATTAATCTATCACCTATATTTTTAGCTAAACTAAGATATTCAATATGTACTGGTCTTATCGGATTAAAATAGCCAGATGCAATTACAAGTTTCATTTATTTGCTAACTCCAATAGAACGTCACAATGGCAAGGTAAAGGACTACACCAACAGGATAACGTCTTGCCTTTTAGTTCGTGTAATCTACTCATAATCTTCGGCTGTGTAACAACCCATTCTCTGTATTTTTGTATAACTTCTTCTCGGGTTCCATCTTTACCTATTACGAATGGGTTTCCAAATACAGTTGGTCGCCCACAATATACGTCGTACTTAGCTTTTTTACAGTGTACAACCTTCGGTTGGTTAGACATATTCTAATACCTTATATCTTTCAATAGGATTTCCTAAGTCATCAATCCAACCGTCCATTGGACCGCCACCAAAATCAAGTGATGAACAAAAATTACTACCGATACTTTCACCGTTTAATAATTGTCCTTTAATGATAATACATTTATACAAATAACCATCGTCGTTATCTGAAATTATATCATAAGGAACGACCGTTAATCCTTTAGTTCTCTCAGGACATGTTTCATGTAGCTTAATTATCTTACCTAATAACTTTCCACCAATCCTAAATGGAACAAGTCCCGCCTGCACAAGCGAGTTCGTTTTCTGGTGCGACATCATTATTCTCCTCAATACATAAGTCATAGTCAACCGGCTTATACTCTCGTTGAAGGTCAACGAAATACTTATAGTTATCTACATCCTTAAGACAATACGTCAACTTCTTAATATCGCTATCTAAGTATCGCATTGCGTACTTCTTTGCACGTTCAATAAACGATATCTTAGAAGCTCCCTTTACTTTTACAACACCAAGAATAGCATCACAAGCAACCCATAGGTTATCATCAAATAATGATTTAGCTTCCGTTATTAATCCTGACGCAAATATAAAGGCATCTCCATACATTGTTATCATTTCTGAAGGTAAGAAAATCTCCGAGAAAGGTGCTTGGCAATAGTCTTTATCTCCACTTGCTGAAAGTAAACTTATTCCGCAGAAATATTGCCTATTGTCGTATATCTTATCTGTAACGGATTCCCACTCATCATCCATAACAGTAATAGTATTGCTTACGTTATGAACTAACCACGGTTTTGTACATAAATGTTTATTAGTTCCTGATATTACCCAATTCTTCTGTGTCGTTATTACAGCGTCTAGCAGGTCATTAGCACTAACTTGATTCTTTAGCTTAGCTCCGGCCTTAACTTCGACCGTGAAGGCTATAACGTCATCTGTGTCGCTTGTAGACCATACTGACGACTGACATGCTATAGGATTTGTCTGTCTAAAATGGTTATATACTGATTCAAGTTTATTAGCCTGAATTCTACGAATATAACGTTTAGCGTGATGTGGATGAATACCACTAGAAGTGCCAAGAACACAAGAAGCTGTTCCTTCTGGCTTAACGCATGTTGTACGTGCTGAAGGATTAATACCAATACGCGCGGCGGTCTTGATATTAGCTTTCTTAACGATAGCTGCTGCTCTTGCTTGTATTTTAGGGTTAAGTACAATTTCTGGAGCTTCCATAATCCCTGTCATACTAACACCAAGTAGAGCTTCTCTTCTGAAGATTCCTTCTGTTACCGGACCTAGATATGGAAAATCAGTCATACCACTTTGTAGTGTTCCTATTTCTCCTGCTCTTTTAGATGCTCTAAAGTAGTCAAGAACAGTCTTAATCTTACCACAATTCTCAGTAGATAGATTACAACCTTGCCATCCAGATGCTAAACCAGCTTCTTCCGGCTGACACGTTAATGTTGCGTATTCTCCATATTCTTCAATGTATTTCTTATACTTAATAGGGTCTTCTACTAGGTAGGCCCACATACCAATTTCAACGCAAGGATTACATAGAAATTCTAATGAGTCAGCCCATATAAAGCCCGGTTCTCCGAACTGTCTTGTATATTGCATAACTTCATTGAACTCTTCCTTTGTTGTCTTATCACGTAGAAGAATAACAGAGTTATTAGAACGGCCTCTTTGTGGATTCTTATAGTACCAGTCTCCAGTTTTAGCTGTCATCATCTCCATATCGTCTTTAGAGAAGATACAAATAGTTGCACTTCTTCTAATTCCGCCACTAACAACAGCATTAGCAAAATACATAACTATATCATACGCCTCAATAGGCTTAAGACGGTTACTATTTTTTGCTGCATTTGTTAGAACAGTTCTAATATTTTCAATAGCTTTCATTAGAGGTTCTGGACCGGGAGCTTTACCAGAGCCAGATGATAGACGTGAACCGGCAGGACGAATAAGAGAATAGTCAAATTCTATTTCGTGACCTTCGTATTCTGGATAATCGCCGCCAACAAAGAAGCTATTAACAATAATACCAATTGCATCAGACCATCCTTCGATTGAATCTGGAATTATATAGGTTTTCTTACCTAAACCTACCAATGGTAAATGTATTTGCGGTAGCTTAGCGATATGATGTTTTTGAACACTAAAACCAGTGCCACATCCACATAGAAGTAGATACATGCACTGTTGAAAGAATTCGGGGCGGTCAACATAAGATGAAACGCAGTTGTAGCATCTAGCGTTCTTCTTTAAGACAGGCTCTCCACCAAATTGTAATGCTCTTTGAGATGCTAGAATCTCTTTCTTCTTAATAGCCTTTGAAACCCTAGCAATGATATCTTCAATACCCTTATCCTTATACTTTACCTGAAATGTACTCATTAATCTATCGACTGATTCAGGCCAAGTTTCTCTTTTTTTCTTTTCTTCTACCCAGTTAGCATACTTACTCTTAAATGTATACTCTTGTAATGCTTGTAAAGACACTATTAACTCCTAATTTTATTCATAGCCTCGGAGCTAACATAGCCTAGTTCTTCAATTTTTAGTAACAAATCCACTATAAAATCTAGATTTGGAATAAATTCAACAAAATTAACAGGACACATATCTATGATACGCTGTCTCTCTTCTATATTTTCACTAGACACACAGTTAGCTAATCTATCACAGTATTTAACACACGCCACTTCCTCTTGCCACATTCTCTTAATACATTCTATACACGGTTGTCCTGTAACGTATATAGTTGCTCCAACTGGTTTCATTGTGCAAAATGATAAACCATTAGATTCACTATGAATCATGAAAGGATATTTTTCAGGTCTAGTATTTGGAAGCTCATGGTCTGGACAACCAGATGGAAAAGAATTATATCCACCGCCTATAATATGGTTCTTATCATTTACAATAAGACAACCCATCTTAGTTTCGGCATCTTTAGATAGACATGATAACACAAAAGCCATCGCAATAAATGTATTATCTTTCGTCGGAATCAGACTTTCTATCACTCTTTTTTTCCTCTTTTATTTGTCGCTTATTTTGACGAGCTTCTCTCTCTCGAAGATATTTATCTTTTAAGCTTTCCTTATTATCACCCTTAAATGTTTTACTCATTTAGCATTAAACTTTCTTCTCTTATCAAATCGCTTTCTGGAATCATTTTCATTTGAGAATTATAATTACCATCCCTATATAAATATAGACATCTTTTACGCCAGTCTTTATCTGACCTTTCAATACTTTCAATTGATTCTCTTGAACAAACACCGTTTACTATTTCAGCACTTAATATACCTTGAATTACAATAATCTTTTCTAATGATATAGAATATACTCTATCGCCTAAATTATAGTAATTCATATTATACCTAAATCAAAATCTGGTTCTTGTTCATAATAGTAATAAACTACTTTTAAGTCAT
>JACCDG011350944.1_pt1 | contig 138974 bp, 126 predicted proteins | sample 7442471 | NCBI WGS metagenome assembly JACCDG01 (sample SAMN15323444, study PRJNA562643) | freshwater metagenome | isolation source: river surface water | place: USA:Blue River Watershed | collected 2017-08-17
CGTACATGGGTCCAAGCACGAATTGCAGAATACGATAGTCTTTATAAAAAATACGATGCATTCCAAAAAGATCCGTTTGTTGTGAATGTTCAGGATCCCGCGGATCTCGCCGACTTTACCAACACAATCACAACCGACGATGCGACTGTTGCAGCGTATACATTTTACACAACGGCCATTGAAACCCTGCTTTCCGTAAAATTAACAGCCTATGTGGATGCACCTGACGGTGCCTTAACTCGCCTGAAAGCCTTTGTGCAGGCACGATTGCAGTCTTTCTTGCCGGAATTCAAAAAGCAATGGGAGGCCAGTACATCCAAGGAAGCTCAAGAGGCCGAAAAATACACATCCTATGACGAGGACTTGGAAGTCGTGAACTCATCAGCGGTTACATCCCAGCAGCTGGAAAATGTCATGACAAAATATTTCAAATACACCGATCAGTTGCGTGAAGCCAACTTGCAACAGGAAGTACTTTATACAATGTATGATTTCAATGCGACACTGTATCAAGCCAATATAGGTATTCCTTTGAATGCCGATGCGACAACGGTGGCTGACCAGCGCAACATTATTGAGAGTGCCAACTATTTGCAGGAAATTCTGGAAGACGCCATCACCGATAAGGGGCGTCTACGGGAAATACAGGAGGTATATTTCCAAGCGACATATCGGATTGCCGATAAAATTGTGGCAGATCTGAATACACAACAGGATAATTTCCTCAATTTGTACCAAACCTATGAGACATTCCGTACAATGGAGCGTCGCAATGAGGCAGGAGAGAAAGAGCTAGCGGATCCTGCGGCCGTTCGCGAAACAATTACGATTGTGAATGTACAACCAGGCAAGGATGGCGCACTGAGTGTGTATAAACAAAACCTAAAAACCACTCTTGATGCCCTGAAAGCCACAAATTCCAACACAACGAAAGAAAGTATTCGTGCCGAAGTGGAGGCCTTTGCGACCCAGGTCAATCAGGTGCGCAAGGCGGTCGTGGAGGAAATGTATGTATGGCTGCGCGAAGATATTCAGAGCGCCCTGCGCGCCTACATTACAGACTTTGCGGCTAAATATGATGCAATGGCCCGTCAGGAACCCAAAGATCCATATACAACACGGACAACCGATGCAGAAAAGGTGGCAGAAGGCACAAGTGCTGACTATGGCACTCTGATCAGTCTCCTATCCTCCTACACTTCCTACACAACTGATCTGGTTACCTCCAATTACCAAGTGCGAGCATTACAGGCCATAACCTCGTTTTTTACTGATTTGTATGTGGCGAATTTGCCCATTCTTCCACCGACTTTGGAAACGGAGGGCATAAGTGATACGATTTTACGGGCAATTCGCGATGCGGGTGCGGAAGGGGGTGACACCATAATTAAGACAGTCGTTGACCTGAATGCCACCAACAATCGTACAGCCCTCCAGGGAATACGGATCGCCTACAAGGCTGCCGCTGATGCCTTTGCACCCTATGTGATTGCCCGCTTGAAGGGCTACATTACCCGCTTTTCTAACATGCATACACAATATTCCACATTTTTTACAGTAAACCAGACACTCGGTGAGAATGGTCCCTTCTTTGCACCGCTCGCAAGTCTTTCCTTGGCGAATCCCTCGGGTTCCTACATGGATACAATGGATGCCTATCTTTCTCCCACACAACCCACACAATTTACTCCCTCTTTGCGTACCGATTTGGATCGGATTCGTGTAGGTGTATTGGCGGATACGGAAACGCTCCGTGGATTCCTGAAAACGGAGGGGGAGGCCATCGTGACTCAGTACGCTCAAGAATACTCGGTTGCTCCCTCACCCACCACCCTTGCTGAAAATACACCGGCCTACAATCCTGTGGAAACCTTGGCTGCCGATCGTGCCCTGATCACTGGTGGGGAATACATGGATTTTGCGGCCCTCTTGGATCGCTACACACTCCTCGCACGGCAACTGGTTGTATCCCGAAAACAACAGAAACTCTTGAATACTATAGATTTATTTGCCAATCAGTTGCTGCAGCCAAATGAGGAGGCGAAACTCATACCGCCTGTAAGTGGTGTAGTTGCCGAGAAGAAGGGACAAGTAGTCGCCGATGAGGTAGATGCACGCACACTCCCTGCAGATGCCACGAGTCGCGAAGCGACTCTGGATGAGAAAATGGCGGCTCTGGCAACCTATGCGGCGCACCTGGATTCCCAACAATCCGCCTATGATGGCGCCATTTCTGCTTTGTTGACCGCCATCCGCCTGGCACTAGCCACCAATATCCGACAGGTCAAGGAGTTGTATCGCGAGAACAAGGCAATCTTGCGAAGCACTGTGCCTGAGAGTATCCTCGCGGCGGATGCCAATATTGATGGGGGAGAGAAGGATGAGGCGCGTGTAGGGACTGTGGAAGCGCCCGCAACAATTAATCGCATCCGTGATCGCTACATGCCTGCAGTTGCGGACTTATTTACCTTGGTGCGCGGGGATCTACTCGGATACATGACGGAAATGACGACACTGGCTGCGGCATACGGGACATTTACATCCATTGTGAGTGGCACGGCAGAGGGCGACTCACCCACACTCCTTACAAACTTCCCCACCCTTCCTGAAAATCCAGTTGCCCTGCCAACTGCGGAGCGGTCACTTATTGAGCCCGCCACGGTCATGACCGATGCATTTATTGGCACAGTCAATGGCGCCGAAGGCATTCGCGAAAAGGTGGTGCTAGGCACCTATCCTCAACTTCGGTCCTTTGTGATCGGCGAGCTCGTGAAATATGTGGAATACTTTAATGGCCAGTAGGCCGCGATATCCCAGAAAACGGGGGGATTCAAGACCTATTATGATGCCGTGAAGCAGGAAACCCTGGATATTTCGGGCATAATTGATCCCTATTTGACCTATGACGCGGATAAGCAGGCTTTGGTAAATCCGACAATCACTTCCGCGAAGTTGGGTGACCTGTTGGTGACTTATCAAACTTGGACAACGAACCTTGGAACCACGAATCTCCAATATCGTGTTGGCACCGTGGTCTTTGATTTCCTGGATCTTCTGGCCAAGAATTACACGATCCTGCATTTACCGGCGACCTCGGAATTTGTGTTGGGAATGACGGATGCAATAGGAACCGCCGAAGCTCCAGGACTCGCCTATGCTATTGGAAACAATCTGAATACTGCGGTGGAGCAGGAGGATCGCACACAACTCTTGGCAATTGAACGCCGATTCCTAGGATTACGGACGCGATTGGTGGATGCCGTGAAAGTGGCGATTGATGCCATAATTGTGGAATATACAGAGCACCGCAGCGGTTACTTGACCTTTTTGGACAAGAACCGCGAACGATTCTTGACTTCTATGCCGGATTTACCGGCCACCTATACCGACACTACTGTGGCTGATCGTGCAACTGTTGCGGCATTCGCCGCATATTCGGCCGACTTTGTAACTACTACAAATGCCATCCGTGATAGCACATGGAGTAGATTGTTGGGAATTAAGGAGTTTATTGGAAATCAATTGGATGCATACATTCGTGCATTCAAGACAGCCTATGATGCCACAACTTCCAACACACGCCCTCAAAATATCGTGTATTCTGCGGAGAATGAGACCGCTGATTTGGCTATGGCAACTGGCCAAAGGAGCCTTGTCGCCCTTATGCTTGCCTACACTTCCAACACATCCCGTCTCCTCCTTTCGCGCAAAGAAGAGGCCGTGTATAAAACTGTGCAAGACTATGCGGATCTGTATTCGGAGAATTTAGTGATTGTAGGTGCGGCGGAACGAACGGCGAGTGTTGTTGCCTTGGCAAGCAGGGCAACTGCAGAAATTACCGAGGCCAAACGACGCAAGAATGTGGGTAATTCCTGGGAAAACTATGAGTTGGCAATGGCAGCACTGGATGTTACACTCAAGAAATATGAGGATGGCATTGCCGAATGGATGGGCATCCTGAAGACCCGTTTGGAGAAGGATATTAAGGCGTTCCGTGATCTCTATGTGGAATACCTCGGATTTGAGGGAAACACAACGCTCGCATCATTCTTTGATATTTCAGGAATCCCCACAAAGATTCGGCAACTCACCGCCGTAGAACAGGATTTGGCGAGTGTAGCCGGCCTGAAAGCGGGAGATGCGGCAATTACTAATCTGCGCGAAACTTATTATAGTGATCCGAACTTCAGTCAATTCCCTGCATTCGTGCGCTTTATCAAGGAACAGCTGGCGAATTACATTGCCGAATATACAACGAAATATGACGATTTGCCGGCCAACATAAAACCCAATTGTTCCTTTGATGGCACTAACAAAAAATGTTCCGTGGGCGGGGAAATCAGTTTATGCATAGATTCTGTGGGAAATGCGCGATATGTAGGAACCCGTGCGTATGTATCCGTGGATGACTTGACAACCCTGAAAACCATGATTGGTGCATATATTGATTACACACCCTGCTTGCAGGCAGCAACCCGCATTAATATCCGTAAGATTCAAACACGCACCATTATTAAGAATTTTGAGGACGCCAAGGCACGCGTTCTCTTGGAGGCGAAATCCCTAAAATACAGCTTTTTGGCGGCCACTGTAAGTCCTCCTAGCGATAAATTGAAAGTAGAAGCCATTATTACACAAACCGCGATAGATGCGCTTTTTGATGATTACAAAATCTACATTACACAACTATGTTTTGAGACAATGTCGCGGTTTGTGGACTTGTATGTGGGCAACCGGTATTTGGAACCCTATTTTATTCGGGAAGCGCGCGATATTTACAATAAATTCAATGGTCTTATGTTGATGGATATTAGTGGTGCGATGCAGAACTTGCAGGACAGTTACAAGAAGGACTATGGCGAGACGAACCCCATTGAACGAAATATTGCACTAATCCAAGAATATGCGGGGTATTGTAAGACGATTTTGGACAATCAGGATTCCGCAAAATCGGTTTACGATGCCACGGAGGCCATGCGAACCAAAACCTTTACACAGATTGCCCAAGTGGATGAGGAGCGCAAGGATGTTGCGGGATTAGCAGGTCTGATCTTTACTGCCGAAGAACTTGCAAAAGCCGATAAGGATACCGCTAAAAATGCACTTACAAGTGAACTCTTGCTAGCGGATGTGAGTGGTGCAACAGAAGCTGTTAAGAAAGCCACATATATTTCAGAAATGACACCAATTTATGATACTTACTTCCGTCATTACACGGAGCTTCGTACAAAGGTGCATGCATTGGCTACTCAGGAAATCCTGAAATTCAAGAGTGATATGGAAAAGTATGGATCCCTGCAGCGGTTTTTCTCGGAGGATATATTGGCGGTCAAGTCGGCCTTGGATACGAAACCGAATGACTTGACGAGACTGGAGCCCGTGGATGATATCACATCCAAAGAATCACGGACTCTCGTGGAAACTTACAGGGAGCGTCAGGTGGAGTTGGTGCGACAGGCGGATCCCAAAACGGGTGCCATGTATTCCAATGCGCGCCGCATGGCGGCCGCGGCAATTGATCAGTATGTCCTGCGCTTCCAACAGGTTTCCCAACTTGCGGGTGGTGCACTTCTAACTTTCCAGACCACGGCGAATGCACCTATTCTGGGTACACTACTACAGACAAGGGCGCAGGCGGACTTTGATAAGTCCAAGTTGGCCAAGGCCACGACATTTGAAGTCATTCTCTTTTTCTATGATATGTATGAGGAGAGGGAGCAGAAACTCCTGAAAACCATGTATGCCTATGGTGCCAAGGTAATTGACGACGGATTCCTCAAACTCTACGCCACGATTGCAGAGAAAGGCCTGGAATCCTACATATCCGAGGCCATGAAGACGGCAAAGGCGGAAGTGGAAGCCAATCGCCAACGCATTCGCGAGGAAACCGTGGCTTATGATCCAATGCTTCAGATGCTCCAGCTGTATATGGGTCTATCCGAAAATGTAAAATTGGAAGTGAAGCGGGCCGAGGTGCGCCAGGTGGTGGAGAAGGCCCTCGCGATTCTGTTGGAAATTGAGAAACTGCAGACGCGTGTCCGTTTTTCTCAGGAGGTGCCGACCTCTGCCGAAGTGCAGAAGGTACTTACGAATATTTCCACAATCAAATCCGTCCCCATCCTTCAACAGGTAGATGATCAATACACCTCTGTGTTGGCACTTGTAAATACCGAGTTTGCCTCCTATGGTGCCACAACCATCAAGAGCTTTCAGACATTTTATGAAGAGGCAAAACTCCAACAGGTAACCAACTTCCTACCCCAGGCGACACAGGCTGCCGCGGTTACTGCGGATGCAGATGCGAGCACGATGGCCACGAAATCCAAATCCGAAATTGCCCAACTTGTGCAGACTTACTCGGATGCACTTACCATGGGAAAAAAAGCCCTGGCTGATTCCCAACAGGCCATCAATCAGCAAAAAACTCGGAATCAGACCCTCACATACTTGAATACATTCAAGCAATCGCTAGAAACAGCGCGGACAATTCCCGCACTCGTACCGGATCTTGTGAGTGCAGATGCAGATGTGGCAACGGATACTGAAACGATTGAGAAAGTCGGAACTCCTGCAAGCACATTAGTATCCCTACAAAAGAAATACTATACAGCCAATGTGTCCGTGGTGGGTAAGGTGCGCCAGGCATTCAATGATGCCGTGACCGCCTTTACACGAACGGTCACTGCGGCACAGGCCAAGAAAGCCACACTCCCTACATCTGTCCGACTCGCATTCATGGCCTATGTCAACGATATCAAAAAGGCAGATACATCGGCCACTGTGTTGGAAATGCGGGATATGTTACGAAAATATGCGGAACTTTCGGCCTCTGTTACAGCAGTGATACCGGCGTCCTCAGATGTTACGGGGGCACGTGCCGAAGTCCTTCAAATGATTCAGAACTTTGATACATTGCGGGGTAACATGGGCACTTTGCCAATTCAGTTGACAACTGCCACACGCCAGGCAAATCCAGCAGCGGATCGTGCAGTCGCCGAAAAAGCCACCACACTGGAGGTGCTTGTGCCAATTCGTACAAAATATGTCCAAATGATTTACGAGGTGACGACTAAGTTGGAGGAGGCCAAGGAAGGAGCTGCGGCGGGCTTGGAAACAGCGCGTGCCTCGGCCCGTGCAACGGTTCTGGACTTCCAGAAACAGTTGGCCGAGGCACGCCTGAGCCTGGATGAATATCCGCAAGTCAAGGCAGCACGAGATGCGGTAACAACCAGTCTTGCCTCTGTGGATGAGGGATCCATAGAAACGGCCAAGGCCGTCCAAGCTACCTACAAATCCGCCCTAGATACAGTAATTTATGGAAAGAGTGCTGCAACCGCCGAGGATCGCGCTGCCAAACGCCAAGTAGCCATGGTGGCCATGAGCCGTTTTGCAAATACCTATCAGGCCCAAGCTGTCGTGGCAGACCGGTTTTCAGCCAAGCTGCGCCAACTGGCTCTGCAACTTCCAGGAGATGTTACGCGTGTCCAGGATCCTACACTCTCTATGGGCGATTTAGATGCCCTGCGCACGAAATACGACGAAGCACTTACAGCGGTCTTATCGGAACTTGTAGGGATTCAGCAGGACCAGGTGAGTGAAGTGACCACACTTTTACGCACCTTTTTATCCAGGTATCGCCAGATTCCCAACATAGATTCCCTCCCCTCTTATCTGAAAGTGGATACCCGTATCGTGGAAATGGATTTGGCAACTTTGGGGAATCCGGCCGTTGCTGCGGATACTGTGCAGACTTTGCGCCAAAAATACACGGATTTAATGAAGGCTTTGGTCGCTCAGGTGCCGGATTTGGATACACGCTTGCTAGCCACTGCGGCAGCAAAAGACGCGGTGCGCGCCGTCCTGCGTGAACTCAACCAGCTCTTTGTGGAGAATATGGGACTGTTTGGCCGTCTGAGTCCCGAGGTGCGAACACGCATTCAAAAGATTGCCGATACATTCCGATTTATTGGTGGGAAGGATATAGGGGCCATTGAAGTGCAAGGGTTGCTGGAGGATTACACGAAAGCCTTGGCGGATTTCAAGGCTGTACTGCGTGGCCAACCGACCCAACAGGCTGTCCTAGATGCTTCGCTAAAAGGAATCCTTGGCAAATTCCTGGAAGCCTACAAAGAAGCCGATATTTACAAACTTGCCAAGACTGATTTTAATTATATACAACTCTTGCTACGCAATCAATCCAATGTCTATGTAACCCGTGATGTGACAGGGGCTATACGAGCCTATTCCAAGGGTATAGAAGTGTTGGGCACAGTGCCAAAAACTACAGCGCAGTTCACGGAGACCCCACAAACTCTTCAGTATAATAAGTTGGTAGAGACAATCAATTATTTTATGACTGAATGGAGTATTCGGAGCTTAGGACGCGCAATTGCCAATGATCGGCTGTTTTTGAATAATCTCAAAACGAATGCGGATTCCTACAAATCCATGTATAAAGTTCCACCACCGAATATGCGGAATTATGGATCTGTGTTGGAGGGTCTGGTGGGCGAGTACCAACAGGGGTTGCGCTTACTACGCACATATCCTATGAAAAACTAGGGATATGAATAAGAATATGTTTTCACTAGAAGGATTTCAAACATTTTATCGTTCTAGGGGAGGTGATGCTCCTACTGCAAGTAGGGCACCAAGTATGGATGCATCGGTTTATCAAACACGGCGACTGGCACCAGGGGTTTCCTTTGATACCTACAAACGGGCAACGCCCATCCGAACTCCCCGAGGAGACTATGATACATCACCTGCAGCTCCTACAGCCATGATATCCTCTGAATATTTGCGCAAAAAGTACGGAGATTTTTCGGGTGCCACCACGATTGCTCCGCCTTTGCCACCTGCACCGGCACAAACACAGATTTTAGGAACGGATGCACTTACTGTGGGGGACCTGAAACTCCTACAGACTTCTGTGGATCTGGAATTACTTCGTTTACAGAATCTGCGAAGCACTTCGGCATTGATTACGATTAAACAGAGTCAGTTGGATTCGCTTTCTACGAATTTGGCGGATGTGTTGGGACGCGTGGAACGCGGTGAAATCAAGGTGGAACAAGTGACCATATTTCCAGCAACTGCACGGCAGTTCCTGAAAACTTTTCGGACAAGCGAGAACTTACCGGAACTTTTTGATATGAATGGCAATAGTCCAGCTAGTGTAGCAGCGCTAGCGCCACCACCTAGCGCAGCTCATAGCACAGCACCAAGTTCTGGCCCAACTGCAGCACCAACAGTTGCTCCTTCCCCTGCAAGTAGTAAAAGTTTCCTCCAATGGCTCTATGAGAATATACAGGCATTAAAATGGTCTTTAGAAGCAAATTACAAAGTGGAAGAAGCAAAGCAAAGGCAAATGTCAGATTCTTTACAGGAAATGGAAAAACGCATTTTAGGATATTCCTATGGGGATACTCCGATGCCTGAGGGATATCAGAAGATGTTTTTGGAACGAATCCGAGGTTTGCAGAAGGAATTAACTCTGGTTCCCGAATAGGAATATGTGGTCTTCCCGAAGATATGAAGGATTTTTCAACTATCAGGATACTGGATTAGACAGCACATTTGCGAGTGTGGATTCAGCTTCTATGAGTAGTGCAACTGGTATTGCAAGCGATATCGGTCCTTCTGCGACTGTGCAGAATGGGCCAAGCCCATCCACAAGTGCTATGGGTTCTATGGAATCCTCTGCAACTGGTCTAGGGCCTTCTACAAATGGCCTGATTGACATGGGACCTTCTACAAGTAGTCTGGCTGGTCTAGGGCCTTCTACAAATGGCCTAAGTGGCCTGGGGCCTTCTACAAATGGCCTAAGTGGCCTGGGGCCTTCTACAAATGGCCTGATTAACATGGGACCTTCTACAAGTAGCCTGGCTGGTCTAGGGCCTTCTACAAGTAGCCTGGCTGGTCTAGGGCCTTCCGCAACTTCAACAGGTGTATCTGTAACTTACTTGCAGGATTTAATGTACCGGATTGACCAGGAATCCATTGCACTCAGTCAATTGCCAGAATCTCCAACAACTATTGCAAAAGTGAATCAATTAAGTTCTATGCGAGACCAAATCAATACATATGTTCAAAAACTCCTTACAAATCCTCCCCAACTAACGATTGAGGAAGTACCGATTACAAAAGAGGCTGCTGATAGTTTTCTGCGATCACTCGGAACACCTACAGCGGCAGGTAGCGAATATCCATCTCTGTTTACTTCTCCTTCTTCGCTTGGGCTTGCACAAGCACCGGCAACTGCGGCAGCACCTGGAGCGGCAACAAGTCTCGGTGCTCTTGGATCGTTTGATTTTGGATCTATGGAGCAAGCACAAGGAATGTTCCAAAAGCTCCAAGATGTCAAGTGGCGCATTGAATTGAGTTATGATCCTTCCCTTTCTCAAAAAACCGATTTACTGAATCGCCTAGAAGCCTTGGAAAAGCGGATTATGGCCTATGCCAAGGAGGGTGTCGCAATGCCTGATAGTGTAAAACAGGTCCTTTCGCGCGAATTGGATTTGTTGACTACCGTGATTAAGAATACAAAACAATCGCCGGCTGAAGCATCCACATCCTACAAGCCCCGCCAGAGTTCCCAACATACGCGCATGAACTCCTCTAGTTCCGCAACTTCCTACAGATCTGCTGATGGTCGCACTTATTCCAATCCTAGTCGCGATGGGGATGGTGAAGGAGGCGGCTACAGTCTTTTTGACGGAGTGCCCCGTGATAGTGCGGATGTTCGTATACGCCCCGGTTTTGTGCTCACAGACGAGCAGATTCGGCGCCGTGGATCGGCTGCAGCATTCAATACACAGGCTGTAGGGGGTGCGGATTACAAAAAGCGCGCCGAGGAAGTCTGTCGTCAGATCCGTGGTGCCAACATTGGTACCCCCACTGATTTCGGTTGCATTGAGAACCCATCGGAGGTAAGTGCATCCTATTCATGGAAAGGCAACTATGAGATGATATGTAGTAGACTTGGAGATACATGGGGTTCCTGGTACCCGGCAATGTTTGGTTGTCCCTCTGTAACTCCTGATGACCGATACAATGGGAAATTATTATAGAATAAGTAGAGATGAAGACGAATTCACCAGGAGTGCTTCTATTAGCAGCAATCCTGCTGGTCCTTGTAGGATATGCGATTGGTTTACGACGCGCCAAGGCCGCGGGACGCGAGGGCTTTGAGGATTCCGAGCACAAGGAAGTGGAATATATCAAGGAGCGTTGCCCTGAACCGGATCCCTCCAAGTGGGTTCTGAAGGCCACAGTGCCGCCCTGCCCTCCCTTACCGGATATGAGCAAGTATATGCTGAAGACGGAGTGCCCTCCTCAGCCCGACATGAGCAAGTATGTCCTGAAGACATCTGTGCCTGCATGCCCTCCCTGTATCAGTACCTGCTCCAAGCCCTGTAAGATTGGCGAGTGCCCGCCCTGCCCTCGGCCTCGTTGCCCCACCGTGAAATGCCCTGAACCCGTGCCATGCCCTGCATGCCCTGCCGTTACTGTGCAGGCCTGCCCTGAGCCAAACATTCAGTGCAATGCCAAATACGACAATGCAAGCAAGGTCCGTCCTATGTTAGCAAGCACAAGTACATTTGGCTTCTAACAACCTTATCCCTAATTAGAATACCATAATGACCGCCATTTCGGCATACGATTTCATGCGTGCCGAAAAAGAATTGCGGGAAACCTGCCCTTCTAGGGCATTTCCCGCAATCGCTGATAATTGTTGGGTAGATTCCACAATGTTCGGACTCACCTATGCTCCCGACATAGGTCGCGTTATGCGTGCGGCACTGTTGGGCTGCCTAGAAAATCTGATGGAGGCCTTTGTTTCTAACACGGATGAATTCTATGCTCGTGTGGACACATGGAATCTGGAACCCATCTGGAAAACCTATGTGACTCGTATGCTCCTGTATTTCTTATTACGCGAAAAGGCCCATAATGAACTAGGTTGCCCAATTGTGAGTCGGTGGGTAGAGGACTTTCGCAAACGCACCTTTGAAATGGCCGGTGTTCCTGTAGCACAACGCGGTGGCAACACATTCCAGGCAATTTCTGCAATCCTTACAGCTCTCTCTGTGGATAATGATATTATAATTGAGCGCAGTGATAAACGCAATGGTTCTGTATATCATTATTCCGGTAAAGACTTCAAATATGTTCCACCCACCGCTCTTACATCTGCCTATAAGCCGCGCATAGCACATTTGTCCGTGACGGGAGGGGAGGATAAAAAAGTGGGACATATTGTGGTTGCATTTGTATGTGACAAACATGTTTATTTATACGACAATAACAGCGGCATTTTTGCGTTTAAGCAACTTTCCACGCTCCCAACAGACTTCCAAATCCTCTATGATGAGGTGAAAATCGGCGGAAAATGGTTTTTGAATACGGTGCGCTATAAAATGACTGCGGGGGGCAAAACCGAAGAAGTCAAAAAACAGTATGCGAGTGCAAGTGATCCCCGCATAACTGAGCGCAAGACGGATGTGCGGAATCTAGAAATGATCTATACTCTACATACACGCGAAATTTATAATCGTGTGCGCAAGGGTGAAGATATTTTAGCGAGTATGTTGGGAGCTCCGACAGTTAAACGGCTTACTGTGGGTCCCCAAACACCCCGCATCGCAGATGTGAAATCACTGTCCAAAAGAGAGATGTCTGCATCGCGCACTTCCTCGCGTTCTTCACGCTCGTCAAGAGCCTCGGCCGAAAACGAAGAAATGGAAGATGAGAAGGGTCGTATCACCAAATTTGCATCTTGTGTGCGTGATATGGCTGCCACTGCTCCCTACAAACGCTCTATGCTATTCAATGCACCGGATTGGGAGGCACCCGATGTGCAACAGCTTTCCTACATGTCCTCCAAGTTCCGCACCCTGTTGGAAACTATTCAGCGCGTAGATGAGGAGGATATGAAAAAGCATGGGAAGCTCTTTAAGCACTTTATTTTTACGGATTTACGGGGTGCTGCCTATGGTGCCAAGGCCATTGGCACATTCCTGGCCGCCAATGGCTATGATATGTTGTTCAAGGCTGAGAAGGGATTTCGTCGGCGTAAGGTCGTAGATGCCCAGAAAAAGCCCGTAAAAGGTCCTGATGGAAAACCGACTTATCGCATGGTTCCCACAAAGAAGCTGAAGATTACGCTGGCTACACATGAGCCAGTGGAGGGTGGATCCAAGCGTGTAGGTCTTCTGCAGGGAAATCCCCTTTGGAAGAGTCAGGTGGGTATAGATGTACGCAAGCAAATGTTGGCGATTTTCAACTCGCGTCCCGACAATATTCATGGTGAGCAGATCCGCTTTATGGTGTTGGACAGCAAGTTCAAGGAGGGAATTGACTTGTATGATGTAAAATATGTCCATTTAATGGAGCCGGCAATCACCGAGGCGGATCTGAAACAGGCCATAGGCCGTGCTACTCGGTATTGTGGTCAACGGGGACTAAACTTTGTCCCAAATGTGGGTTGGAAGCTGAATGTATTCTTGTATGAGACCCAATTTGGTAATACATACCCTTTCCGCCAGAGCGGGAAAGATAAGGTCTTTGATGCCCATAAATATATGATGAGTCATTCGGGGTTGGATCTTGGTATGTTGGAGATGACACGTAATCTCACAGTTCTGGCAATAAAGTCCGCAGTGGATTACGACCTGACCTACAAAATCAACAACTTCAAGATGCAGACCGAGATTCGGAATCTGACTGATTTGGAGGATACTGTTGTATTATCTGTGAATCCCCAGACGGGCGGGGTCACCTCGGTAAAACCGGCGGCGGGCATTGATCGGTCCAAGTGTATGCCGCGTTCTAACAAGTTCTTCCCCTTTACTGTCAAACGCATTAAAGATGCATTCAAGGCCCGTGGAATCAAGGGTGCTAGCACTGCAGATCGCAAGCAGCTGTGTAAGATGCTGGAGGAGCATGAGGAGGTGATGCAGGATCTTCTGACGGGTCGCAGGGTGAGTGCCGTGAAGGTGATGCTGCCCAAAATGGCCCCGCTCATACCTGGATCACCCAGAACTCCTACACCTTCCTCCGTATCTTCCCCTGCCCGCTCCGCAGAGTCCATGATCGGTCTACCACGCACACCGTATTACGAGCTCTTTCCTGTGCCCGAGGTGCCCCAGCGGCTGTCCAAGACGGAATTGGAAGAGATGCCGGATCTCGCGGATTTCTTTGCGGCCCATGAGTTGGCCGCAGAAGCCGATTATATGGCCCAGCATTCCGAGTTTGCCGAGTTCCAATCCTTCATTCGCCGGCGCTATGCCGAATATGGATGGGCAGCCCCCATTATAAAGAGCGCCTGTGATGTTGCACCACCTGCGGGACAGCCCGTGCAATTCAGTAAATCCCAGGATTTCGTGCGGCATTACCTGACACCGTCCTCGCCATTTTCCGGCTTGTTGGCATGGCATTCCGTGGGGACCGGTAAAACCTGTACAGCCGTGGCTACTGCAACTTCCGAATTTGAGAAAGAGGGGTATTCTATTCTGTGGGTAACACGGAATTCCCTGATGGCCGATGTATGGAAGAATGTATTTGGTGCCGTATGTTCAATTCCTGTGCAGGAGTATGTGCGATCCGGTAAGAAGATGCCGGCGCGTCTCGGTACACGCAAACGCTTGCTGAGCAAGTCCTGGTTTGACCCCATATCCTATCGCACCCTACAAAATGCCCTGATCCCGGTGGAAAAGGGCAAGCGGAAGGGACAGGTGACCAAGCTCGGTAAAATCCTGCGGGAGCGGAATGGTGCCGCGGATCCTCTGCGCAAGACCTTCCTCATTATTGATGAAGTCCATAAACTCCTGGATGGGGACCTGAAGGCCTCGGAAATGGCGGACTTTGACAAGCTGGCCGCGATGATCCACAACTCCTACAAAGTCAGTGGCAAGGATGCCGTGAAAGTGCTTCTCATGACGGCAACACCAATTACCGATAATCCTGATGGTCTATTCCGTCTGTTGAATGTCCTGATTCCTCAAGAGGCCCGGCGGTTCCCCACAGGGGAGGAGTTCCGCGCAAAATATACTAAGGCGGATGGCACAATTACCCAGGAGGGCGAGGCCTTTTTCCAATCCCATGCCAAGGGGCTCATTAGTTACCTGAATCGCGAGTTTGATCCATCGGCCTTTGCGCAACCCGAATTCAAGCGTGTGAAGATTGTGGCATCTGGCGCGGATCTTGTGAGTGATCGTGCCATTTTGGAGGAATGCATGGCCGAGCAGCGGGAAGAGGAGGAAGAGGAGGAGATTGATTGCGATATTGATCGTCTCAAGGAGGACCAAGCACTGGAGCTGGAGGCTCTGAATCATGAAGAGGGACTTACCAAGAAGGAAATTGCCGAGCGCAAACGCACGATTAAGGCAAGCTACAAGGAGCAGATAGATGACTGTAAGGCACGCATCAAGTCACGGAAAGCCGCAAAGAAGTCGGCGGGCAAGGCTGTGGCACTCTGTATTGCTAGCAAAGCCAAGACCCGCAAGACCGCCTGGAAATTCTCCCAGCAGAAGGCGGTAAAGAAATGCTTTGGCAAGGCATTTTATGGAACAGCACCGAAATTCACAACGATTGGGGCTTTGAAGAAGATGGCCAAGGCTGGGTTAGAACCCGTCTCTGTTGCCTCTTCGGTGCCTTCGGCCCGTGCGACATATGGACCTGTTGAGGCAACACCTGTGCGCTCTATGTCTCCTATGGCATACAAATATGCCAAGCGTGTGAAAAAGACACGCAAGGTTAAGAATTCTACAGCTTCAATACACTCCAAAAGTTCCAATAGTTCTACAAATTCCAGTGCTTCTTCGCCTGCGAAATCCTCGCGTCGCAGTCCTCCTAAAAGCGCTATTCCTTCTTCTATTCAAACTCTTCTTTCCCGTCTTCGGACAGCTGGAGGTGATTGGTCCACTTCTCAAACCGCGAAAGATGCGTATATGAAGCTTGTTAATTGGCTAAAGGATAATTCTCGCCCTCATAATATTGATAATGATTCATTTGTTGAACGCGCGCTTCTATCATCATTTGCATTCAAATGGACTACCCTAAAAGATGCTGGAATTCCTCTACTTCCTCCAATGCCATACAGTCCAATCTTCAACTCTGCACAGGATTTAGTTACTTATATTGACGCCTATGTTGAAAATCCTATGCGATCCGCCACCAGCGATGAATCTGCCCAAATGGTAACATATGTCAAACGAGATATTGGTAAATTAGACATAACTTTGCCGGCATTAAAAAAGGCTGGTATGCTAAACGAATAATCCAAATGACATCCACAACTTCCAACACATCCCACTAAAATCCGTTGACAGTTATAGAATGAGAAATATACTTCTAATACTATTATGCATCATTGTAGTATTTGTAATAACCTGGTTTAAAACAAAAAAAGTAGAAGGATTTCAATCCGAACAAAAACGTGTAGTAATAGTTGGATGTGCCCGAAATGTTGGAAGCTTTCTGAATAAGACTTTGGAGAAGTTGATGCAAATAAAGAATCTGTTTCATGCTGACTCGCGAATCGTTGTGGCAGAAAATGATTCAACGGATAATACCAAAGAAATCCTGAATAAGTATGCCAATGATATTACGGTTTTGAATTATGATGGAAAAGTAACAAGTCCTCTCCGGACTGAACGACTCACATATCTTCGCAATGAGCTAATGAGTCATGTTCATAAGAATTATTCCAACTATGATTATATTATTAATGCTGATTTGGATTCAGTCATACATTCAATAAATCCAACAGATGTGCCTAGGGTTCTTGCAAAGTGGGAAGGAAAATCGTGGGATGCCCTATTTGCTAATTCACAACCGTATTATGACATTTGGGCGCTTCGGAGCAAGGATTTAGGATGCACTGTAGATTGTTGGGATGCCCAGGAGCACGATCCTACAAAAGATATACATAAAAATATTCTACAATACCAAAAAAATATCCCTCGTGACGCGGAGCCCATATTAGTAGATTCCGCTTTTGGTGGATTTGGAATATATCGTTTATCCTCAACAAAAAACTGTAAATATGATGGATTAACGCGAGTATGTTCCATGGGATACCCAGATACATCTAAATGTCATAAGGAAATATGCGAGCATGTTCCATTTCATGCAGATATGAAACGCAATGGCCATGGAAATCTTTATATTGAGCCGGACTTATTAATTAGTTCATAATATTAAGAATGGCAATTTATATTCCATCATAAGTCTAAGGAAAGTGCTTCCTTTAAAAAAGAAACATGATCCTCTCTCAAACAGCCTTGGATGCCCTGGATCTCTCCGTATTTGCGAATCGGTTTGTGAATGACAATGATCGCGAAGAGTTTTTTGGCCCTTCAGGATCCCAACACTACCGTCTACTTGCCTGGCTTTCTACTCAATTTTATGGGCGTGATCTGATTGACATTGGTACCCATCGTGGTTCCTCGGCTCTCGCGCTTTCCTACAGTGGCGCCAATACCGTTCATACATTTGATATTGACGATCGTCTGGCCCAGGAGTGGAAGATGACAAAGTGGGCGAATCGCGATATCCAGTTTCATAAGGAGAATTTATGGGATCCTGCTGTGCGTGCCCAGTGGCGCGATCGTCTGTTGGGATCCGCGGCCATTTTTATGGATATTGATCCCCACGATGGTCCTATGGAGCTGGAGTTTTACCGGTGGCTGAAGGCGGAGGGATACAAGGGGCTCTTGATTTGTGACGACATCTGGTATTTCAAGGGGATGCGGGACGCATTTTGGTATCATGTGGAGGAAGCTGATAAACTGGATGCGACCCTGGTAGGACATTGGAGTGGTACGGGTATTGTGCATTTTGGGATTGGTTCACTGGGACTGAAGATTGAGGTGCAGGAACGAGCTCCTTCGCGCGCCCTTGCAAATCCTGAGGGCCGATCTTGGACGGCTGTAACGGCGTATTTCAACCTCGCAAAACGACCCGATGCATCCGCCGAAATTAAAGCGCGTCCTCAATCCTATTATATGCAGCATGCCAATATGACAATGGCGTTACCTGTGAATCTCGTGGTATTCTGTGATCCCGACAGCAAACCGGCACTGGAGGCTATGCGACCAGCACACCTCAAGGGCCGAACTCATTGGATTGTGATGGAGTATGATGAATTTGAGCTTGTGCAGGCGAACTATGAGTTTATTCAGGCAACTCGTGAGGCACGCGGTTACAAAGCGGATCCCCGCAATACAACATCTTATTATCTCTTTTGTATGTTACGGTATGTCATGCTGCAGCGAGCAATGTCCGAGAATGTCTTCAAGTCAACCCATTTTGCCTGGGTGAATATCTGTATTGAGCGCATGGGTTGGAAAAGTGGGGCGATTTTCCCGCTAGTATGGTCTGAATTCCGTGATAAGTTCTCTACATGCTACATTGACTACCAGCCAAAACGGTGGCAGGAGAATCTGGAGGAGTATTATCGTTGGGGTCGTTGTGGAATGTGCAGTGGCTTCTTTACAGGTTCACGCGAGTACATGGGAGCGTTTTGTGAGGCTGTGCTGGCCAAGTTTGCCGAGATGACGGCGCGTGGTCTAGGACATGCGGATGAGCAGTTGTTTTCCTTGGTGTTTTTTGAGCGGCCTGAAATCTTTGAGTTTTACCTGGGCGATTACACGGAAATGATTATAAATTACGGATGGGTGCGAAATCGGCCCTCGGAACCTGTGAAAAATGTTATTGGCCACCTGGCAATTGCAGGAGAGAACTGGCCACTCTTGGACACTCTGTGCCAGCGTTGGTTGGATTCGGTTAACTGGGGATGTTGCCAGCCACCGAAGGGGGAGATTGAGCATGTGCAGGTGCTCCAGGGTCTGGCAAAACGAAATATGGGTTCTCAGTAAGATGACCAGGACTCGCAAACACCGCATAACAAAACGAGGCGGTAGTGGATTCCGTTTTCGCATACCGAGCAATGTTGTTAGAACAATGCAAAGTCGCAACAAAAACCAGAACAAACCCAAACTTCCAACAAAACCCCAAACCTCCCTTCATTCCAATCTAACAAATGCGAATTTGGAGGGGCTACATGTGGTAAATACGAATGGGTCAGAATGGCGTATCATGCCTGGAAACCGGAATCGTACCGTGCCCAAAAATCTGCAATGGATTCCCAGGACGCAAGAACCACACGCATCAGCACAACCACAAGAGATAGGCCCAGGTGTGCGGGTATTCAAGACAGGTAGATAATTACTATATAAATGTGAGCACCCAATATATAGAAATGCATTGTGTGCCCAAAGTTAAATCAGGATCAACTGAAGACAAATTTATTGCGGTTATAAATGATGGAACAGAATTTCTTGTAACTGTTCATGAAAGCAATTGTGTAATAAACATTTACATTAGTGGAGATCAGGCATATTGTATACAATCCCAAATAAATCGCAAAAAATCTAAGAATCCCGAAGAACCATGTAGCACTTTGTTATCTCCATATATTGCACATATTCATAATGTATATACTGATGAACTTTGTGCACTAAATAGAACTCTAACGCGAGGGTCTGATACGCGCAATATATTTATGTTGATGTTATCAATTATTCGGAAATTCGCACCCTATGTACAAGAGATTCACTTTAATGATGAAAGCACCCGTAAATGTGACAGTGGTGTACATGCCAACTTGGCGTTAATACATTACTTACAAGATGGAAATACATGGTACCAATCCCATTTTCACGCAATAATGGATGAAGACAATGTAACCGAATTGAGGAAGGCGGAAACCCAATTAAATGGATTGGGTATATCATGGGATGATTTGAATAGGCATTTTATCACCACTGAACTACCATTGCCAGAACCCGAAATGAAAAAACTATACGAAAAATCCCCAACTATTTTAGAATTCTTTCGGCAATTACATAGTACTATTGGTATTGCTAACTTTTGTAACTTTATAGGACCATGGATTGAATTATTTATGCAAAAACCCCGTTTCCCTTTCTCATTTAGGGCTGCACGATTTAGAATTTATACAGAAACCATTCAAAACATTGACTTTGAATGGTTGTCTATTTCGGAAAAACGCGGAGGTAAACAAACTCGCAGAGCAAGAGGAAGACGGCAAAGAGGGGCATATTTTTAGTAATAATGATACGCTCGGTCATCATCATAATCAGGATCCTCATAGTACTCCTGATCATGGTCGGATGTGTAGGAAATGGAGGATGCCTCGGAAAAGGTACTAAATGCAAGTTCCACACGGCACATGGGGCACCGGTTAGTCCCATACCGCACATGATGCAGACAATCCCTACAAATTGCATGACGGCGTTCACCATGCAGTGCGATGAGACGATGACCCGTTTCCATACAAATGGGGCAACTCCGATGCGCCTTCAGCCAGCGCCAGCGCCATACCACAGTTTCCCACACACTCTTATACTGCTCTACTGCTTGGCGGCGCAGTGCCATTTTTGCCCTATGTGTCTGAATAGCCTGGGTCACGAAGGGTTTCAAGGTAGCCAGAGCATCACACCGAATGCGCCTATGCAAGCGCTGAACTGCCGCAGTCTGCCAGAATGCCGTGGAAGTTGCACCTGTAAACCACATTTGCGAGAGCCGAATGCACATATCGCGATTCATGTAGTAGTCTACAATTGTCTTGGACACCTGGGGATCACGAATATATTTTTGGACATTGACGGCATACATCAACTCCTTAAAATCCCACGATTCCCTACAGAAATCATGATACGCTATGAGAATTTGGGATACCAATTTGGGACCCAGGGCTATTCGTGAAGTACCGAGGAAATATTCTAGAGCCGGTTTCATAGCGGCCTTCTCCTCCAGGCCCACGGAACGCAGGGCCTTCAGGGTATTTGCGAGAAGATGCAGGGTGGTCCCTTTACGCACCTGGTATTGCAGGAAGTCGCCCGCGATATAAGATCCTGCCTTGGAGCGCACACACAAGCGAAGGAATTCCTGTGTATGCGATCCATCCATGTGAGACAACCATTGAGTTTGTGCGTCACGGAGAAGGGAGTCATCCGCACGCTTGGTGCTCACCAAAGCGCGATGAAATTCCTGTGCGGCTTTGGGAACTGCACCTGGTCGCCGTTGTACAAGGAGGGCGAGGGGCTCAGTGTTGGGAATGAAGGATGGCACGGGTTTAAAGGTTCGTGCAGAGAGCCAATGGCGCACTTTGGCGCGCACTTGTATGCACCAGAATCCCAACAGGCTCCATTGATGCCGCGTAATTTGCTTGGCCACACCCGCTGTGTAGAGGCGATGCAAGAGGGGCGTAGGCTTCCGATTTCCGCGTTCACATGCCTCTTGTGCCACAAAGACACGCAGGAGTTTCTCATAGGGGGGTTGACGGAGTTCCGTTCGCATGGCGGCCGAGTGGAGAGAGGAGAGGTGTAGGAGATGAGGGCGGATGTAGGAGAGTTGGGGCACTGCGGCTTTCACGGATGGCCAGTACTGCAGCACAGCAACACAGGAGGCCCAGTCCCGTTTCAAACACTCGTAATAGATACGAGGCGCCTCGTAACCAAAGCCGCGATTCGGAAACCGCAATAGGGTTGTGTAGCGTTGCAGGGAAAACAAGGTCCGCGCATACTCTTCCCCGCGATCCATGACAAACCGGTAAATCATATTAAATTTAGTCTGAAAGTGGACAGTTTCACGTAGAAGAAGTGTGCGAAATTCCATGGGAGTCCGAATCTTACCCAACTCCTGTTCGGCAAAACACCAGTGATCAAAGGACATGTCGTGGAATGCTCCACTATTTCGTGGTGTGCCTCCATGACGGCGGATAAGGTGCCAGGGCACACAAAGACCACAAGTTGTACAAGGAATGCCTTGAAGCCGCTTACGAAACTGATACGAACGGAAGGAACGAAGGATCTCCATGGGAACGCAGGGAAAGGAAGGGAAGAGAAGGAAAGAGGGAAAGGAAAGAAGGAAGACTCACACACTTCCATCAAGGACATGTAGTGTTTCAATTTTTCCAATGACCCAAAAATTGAAAGGTGCTTGCCTGGGTGGATGTAAGAATCCCGTAAACTCCCCCAAGTTCCAACATTCCCAACATGTCTGCCTCCATTCCTCCTACCGAATATCAAATCCTTGTGCAGCAGTCCTTTCGCTGCAAGGGCGTTCCGAATTATTCCTGTCCGCTATTTATGCACACCTTTGATCGTGCAGGATACCGGATTGCCAACAATGCCGCCCTCTGTCCCTCCTGCTATTCTGTATTTCAACAGGAAGAGGCGAAGCGGGCAAGACCTGTGGCACAGCAACCCGATCGCATTCAGGCCAAACAACGCATCATTCATTTCCTACATACCAAAGGGTGGACTGTAGGAAATGGTGGATATACCCTGCCATTCAAGGGATTTTGGGAGGAGTTTTACCAATGGTCCGAAAAGGAGCGACTCTATACTAAAAAAACTCTTGTGCGCTCTGTGCTCACAGATATGTGTGGCGTAGCTCATGATGCCTCTCATCTTCCGATTGATCCCGTTTAGAGTGCTTTATGCAATATTTTTTTAGTGTTGGGGATGCAGGGCTATTATTATGAGGATGATGAATACGAGGAAATGATTCGGCGACAGTATGAAGATCCGGTTGCCCTGGCGTTTTGGTCCGACAAGCAACTTCTTGTCAAGCTTCCATTTCTCCGTTCCTTGCCGTTTTACAGGAATTTGTATGGATGGAAAAAATGATAGAATTCTCCTGTTTGAATAAGTGGGCACAACTATCATGGATTATTCTTCTTTCACAGTTGCTCATCTTACTGCACTTCTTCGTGAACGCGATTTGCGTGTTCCTACACGCAAAGCGGAAATGGTCCAATCCCTTCAGCAATCCGATGAACAGCGGGCTCGTGTGGAGGCAATGCGGGCACGCGAGAGGGAAGCCGAGGAGGCCCACCGTGCAACTCGTGTGCTGGGACTTCGGCAACAGGAGGTGACTGTGGCCCATGTGAATAGTCTAGAATATCCCTTCTCCTTTCTCCGTGATGGTCAATATCATTATTCACGAGAATGCAACCCTATGCCAGGACAGCCTGAAGAAGAAATCGGCACTTTCCCCGACAATATTGCCCATTATTATTGGATCCATGAAGGGGAAAATGACGAGTGTCCTTGGCTCTGCATGTGCCGTCTGGAAAATGGTGTATATGTGTATTATCGTGGGGAATGCGATTATACAGGCTTTGATTGTCAAGGAGATATGAAAATCTATGCATCCCGCGATCCCAACATTCTCCTCCAACTCGCTATGACGGCGGCCGATTACGATCTGTTTATTGCGGAAACCGCTGCAATTGAATAGAATGGAGGATGCCAAGAAAGTGGAATTAGTGCCTGTAGCAGTGCCTGTGGCCATTCCTGTGGCGATTGCCGTGCTTCCAACACTTCCTCCTCGTGCATCCCATGAACGCGATGCACAGTGGATGTTTTTTGCGGCGGGTTTACACCGCAAATGGCATGTGCCCCCATTCCTTGCATCAATATGCAATGGTGTAGGTGCCTTTTCCTTACTATGGAATCCAAATTATTACATCATTCAACCGGCCTTCTGGTCCGCCCATATCATGATTATGGTTCCTACCTATCTCTATCTCTGGCGACACAAAGCCTCGGTATACCAACATACTGGTATTGCAATATCGCGGTTCGCGCGATGGATTACACTTGCGTTTTATTGGCTCTACATGGCATACTGGGCATTTTTTTGTTACTTGGAACTTTCGGCGCATCCCGAGGATCCCTGGTATGATCAAATTGGCAATGTATTTATGAGTGTCGTATGGTATATCTTTTTTGCAGCGTCTTCGGCCGTGTATTACTTCACTACAACACTTCTCCTACAAAGAACGGCCGCCCTGAAACTCCGCGTTCACTCCATCACTTCCAACACAACGAAGGCGGACTTCTTTGCCATCTATGACGCCGAGTTGGAGGAAAATCGCCGTGTTGCAAATCGTTGGAACCTGGTGATTTTTCTAGCTATTTTAATTTTGACCATAAATTTACCGGCGGACTTTTTGTCCATTTGGGTCAATGGGACCTTCGTTACACTCCCAGGACTCATCATAAAATCCGCGGGACTTATCTGGTATTTATTGGCGATTTGTAAACTCAATTACATGGAAACCTACATTCAGAATTACCTCCATAAACATCATGTACTCCAAGACGATATTGAGGAACTTATGCGGTACATGGAAGTTCGCAGGGTGGGTCTGAACTTTTTCGGCCTCCGCATAACCTACGAGCTTCTTACAAAAATCGCCATGATTGCCTTTAATGTTGTATTGCCGACCTTATATGGCCTCATCTCCAACAATATCCTCAAACTTTCATAAAAGTGAGACTTACTGTTAGGCATTTCTGGAATGCGGAGGATTTCACAGTAGGCGCAAAATCCTTGGCGGCAATAATGGTGCACGGAAATCCATCCAGTTGAATATCCACCGTTGCAGGTTTATGCATATCAATATCAATGCAGGCACCAACACTTTCCAAATATTCCAACACCTCCTGAAACGAAGTTACTTTACGGATATAGGCATAAACAATATTGTCAATTGTAGTATTTGGCACATGATAGGCGTATTCCATGGTATATCCTGAGCTTGTGTAGGAAATGCGGATAGAATCATAGTAGTTTTTGCTATTAATGGCAAATGTTACGGTCATTTTATGGTGTTTTATGGGCAGTTATTTAGATTGGGTTGGGGGGTAAATGAAAAATTGAAGGGATTCCTGCATTTCCAACACAGATCGTGTGTATTCTTACTCTTATTCCTTTCATTTACCGCTGCAACAACGATGAATTCCTTTCTAACAATTCCTTCTTTGGCTACGGGGCAGTTGCCCATTGTCTATGATCCTGCGTATAATATGACGGCCTGGGGCCTGGAGCGGCTGCATCCGTTTGATGGGCGAAAATTTGGTCGTATAGTGGAGATGTTGGGAATTGCGGATCGTGTTGTGCGACCTGTGATGTTGCCCTGGGCGTTCCTAGAGGCTACGCATTCCAAGGCCTACCTAGATTCCCTACATTCCTCCTCCACGATTGCGCGCATTCTAGAATTGCCAATTGGGCTAATACCGGCGGGTATTCTGCGGCGAATTGTAGTGGAGAAGATGCGTCTCCATTATTCTGGGACGGTGCAGGCGGCCTGGTTAGCCATGGAGCACGGATGGGCCGTAAATTTGGGGGGCGGATTCCATCATGCCAGCCGTGATGCGGGACACGGATTCTGTATGTTCAATGACTTGTCGGCGGCTACCTGGAGTTTGTTGGAAGGAGTTGAAGGTCGCCGTGCTGTGGAGCGTGTAATGATCGTGGATCTGGATGCCCATCAGGGCGATGGGCATGAGGAGGATTTGCGGGACGAAGTGGAGGCCGGCCGTGTGTATATCATGGATGCCTATGATCCCACAATCTTTCCTGGTCGCAAGGATCTGGAACCCTGGATGGGAGCCCGTATCGCGTATTCGGATCGCGATGATGGCACCCTATTCTTGCGTGCTCTGCGCCGCAGGTTGCCAGAAGCCCTGGAGGCATTTCGGCCGACTATTGTACTATATAATGCGGGCACGGACCCGCTAGAGGGTGATCCTGTCAGTGGTCTGAATCAGACGGCTGACTGTATCTGGGAGCGCGATGTCATTGTATGGGCCGCGTGTAGGGAGCGCAGGATTCCCATTTGCATGACCTTGAGTGGCGGATATCAAAAACGGACAGCCGAGGTAGTTGCGGCGAGTTTGCGGGGGCTAGGCTTACTGGCCTAATCCTGTGGTTGTCTTGGGTAACCCTTGGAATAATACGGACACTGGTTGATTTGTTGCCTTTTGTGACCATGTCTGTAAATACTTGGCGGTTTGTACGGATTTTTTGGTAAAGGCATGTATTTCACCGAGTAATATAGACCATAATTTCAAATAGGTTGTTCTTGCAAAATCACTGGCTGTAGTTTTATCAGTAGCAATTGTTTCAGGCTTCTGAGTTGCACTTTGCATACCACGACCCGTCCAGGTAGTATAGGCGGTTTCAAATTCAATGGCAAGCGTTGTTGTCATGGCATTGATTGCCGGCACTGCATCCTTGATCACTGTGCGCGAGGCTTGGCTAGTTCCCAAACTCTCACAAAGAGTTGCAAAGGTAGCAACAGTGCTGGGAATTTGGGTAGATCGGATGTACCGAATCCCTGGAACATATGTATTTGTGTAAAACAATGTAACAAACCAGTTTGCCATTGTATCCGAAGAAGTAGTTATGAGGGATTGCAGGGATGTTGAGGACTGATTGAGTGTTCCAAAGGAGGAACTATCAATGCTTGAAGGAGGAGCAAGAGTTGTAATTCTTGCCTGAGCTGATGTAATGAAAGCATTGAGATTATCACGAATTGTTGTTATAAGGGTTTCATAGGCATCCGCGTAAGTTTGACGCATACTTTGAAAGGTCGCATAATTTGTAACCGAGCCGTATAAACTCAGGCTTCCAACAGGATCCGCTGTATAATCCTCACTTGTTGAGACTGTATATGTAAGTTCTGGAACTGTATCAGTAGAGGGAGCGGTATCGGTGAGCGCAGGAAGATCCTGCAAAAATCCTTGACCCCCAACATCCGTCCTAAATGATTCATATGCCTCATACAGTGTTTTGTAGTCAGATACAATGGTTTGTAAATTCTTCGCTGCCAAAGAAAGAACGGAAGTAATATGGCCCTGATAAGTGGATTTATCGCGGACTGCAAGAGCAATGTTGGAATCATATGCATTTGTTGCATACTCAGAAATTGCCTGGTTGACTGTATTTATTGCGGAATTGTCCTTGGAATCAATGGCAATAAGTAGGGTCTTGGATCTGGCAATATCTTGTATGAGTGTGCTAAAATCCAGCAAAACTGTCAGGGCATCCGCTTGGTCACGAGCGGTTGAATAGGTAGTTTTGTATGAAGGAGGAGGGGTGCCTGTTGCTGGTGCCGGTGCACCCGTATCCGTTGAAAGTGTAGGTGTTGTTGCAAATCCACCATATGCGACCATGAGATTTAGTAATTCTTGAGGTGTGATTCTTACTGACAGGTATCCAGTGCCTGCAGGGGATGCAGGTTGAAGTGGGGTTGTATAGGGATTTGCGTTTTTAGCCTGTTGAGACAAACTGTCGTATTTTTTGTCATAGTTGCGTATAAATGTCTCAATGTTGGTTTTCAGGAATATTTGTAGGATCCCGTATCGTCCAGTTGTCCCATTATAGAGTGTACAAATTGCCGAGAGTCCCGAAATATCTGTTGCAGTGGGTGTGTAAGTATTTGTAGCTAGAGGAAGTCCTTGAACAGTAGCCAAGTCAGCAGAGCCATCGTCAGTTAAGCCTTGTTGTGTAGCCGGTGCAGCCATGCCAACCGTGTAGGCAGCCAATGATGTATCCGTAGAAAAACTGATGTATTGTGTATAAAGAGTATTATAGTTTTTTAAGGTGGAAATTTGCTTTGTACGCAGAGCATTATAGAGATCGCGAATAGCCGTTTCATATTTGGTTGTGTAAGTTGAAATTGTGGAGGCATCCGTAAGACCCATAATCGCAATGGCATCCGAGGAAGAAGTGGAACTGGGAGCACCGCTCGGTGCCAATGAAGTTTGATAGGCCTGGTATACGCTAGCATATTGAGGATTTGTGGCAACATCGGTTGGCAAACACTGGGTAAGGGATGCATAAGTGGTTTGGAAGCTACTAAGTTGATTCAATGCTGGCTGACGAACTGCCTGCACAATATTATCAACATATGTCTTATAAATTGTGTAAAGTTGGCTTATTAAGGAATATTCCGAGGAGATTGTAGGGCTCATATATCTTCCTTGATATCCAACACCGGATATTAAAGCAATATTTGCAGTTGGTTGAAATCTCAAGAATGTGTAGGAATCTGATGTTGTTATTCCCAAATTGATTGCTAAAGTTCCAGTGCTCGTCAAAGAAAGAGTGGAAATAGTAAATATATTTGTCCAAGGACCTGATACTGAATTAGCACCACTAATAGTAAATCCCCCAGTTACTGTTCCAGTTCCTCTTAACCCAGCATATACAGTTGTTGGATTCACAAGAGTTGGGAATTGTATAATAATATCATTGGAACGGGGATTTGCTCCAGTTGAAAGTATTGTATTTCGCAAATCAGTTGTTCCACCTGCAACCCATCCTGAAGTGGGGGATGTTGTCAAAATGATTGTATTTGTTCCAGATCGGAATGAGTATGAGAAATTGTTAGTAATTGTAGTGAAACCAGAAGTACTAGAAGGTGCAGTGTACAATACAGAGGATGTTGGATTCGTTGCAAATAACTGAAATCCAGTCAATGCAGTTAAACCAGATGAATCAGATGTATTCACAATGAATCGCACGACTCCTGAAGCATCCTGGTTAGATGTTAAAGTTGCACTTGTATATCCCGCATCTCTTGTTAGTGTGGCGTCGCTAAGATAATTGGGAGACGATGTAGAAACAGACCCCCGTGCATTTTTATAGGTTGTGGATATGTAATTGGACACATACGTTCGCATGCTCATCATGAGTGCAGGCCATAAGGCAGTGGAACCTGTTAAAAATTTTGTTTCTATAGAATCCAATTGCGTATTTGTCATATTCGTAACATCATCACTTGAAAAAGTAGGTGACAGACTAGTAGCAACTGTTGGTGCTGTGGGAATTGTTAAAGATGAAGCAGGCGCTGGCACTGGTGCACCTGTAGGATTAATCAAATAATACTTTTGAATTAATGTCTTCAAAATATCTCTGCGTGCCTCAATAATTTGTGATTCAGTATACGTTCCGTTAGTATAAATGGCAGTTTTTGTTGTGATTGTAGTTGCTGCTAATTCGGTATCGGATATATATTTTCTGGCATTTTCATAGGTCGTTTTAAATTTAATGGCCTGCAACAAAGCTTGCAAACTATCATTGGCTGTTTTATATTTATTATATATTTGTAAAAGCTGATCTTGTTTAGTATTCACAAGAATACCAGAATATGTGTAAAAATTCATATAATAAATAAAAATACTACTACCAAATAAATTAACCGCTGTAATAAGTAGACGATATGTTGTATATGCATTAGGTATAACCGATAATGTGATATCAACTGCAGTTTGTGTATTTCCAGTTTGTGTATCTAAATCTGTCCATACTGTTGATGAATTTGGCGATGGATCATTACATGCCTGTAATTTAAAATTAGATGGCATAGACTTGATATTCATTTTGGCATTAAATCTATAGCCAGTTATTATAATAGGGTTTAAAAACACAATTTGCACCCAATGAGGACTCGCAACTGATGGAGTTGTATTAGTTCCCCAATAATTAGGTGATGCGGTTGATACTCCAAACGCATAATTCGCAGAATGTGTTGTTTGTGTATTTGATGCAGACACTGTATAGGTTTGTCCCGAAGCAGTTGTTGATAATTCTGTAAGTACTGGAATATATGCCGAATATGTGCCATTTGTTACAATAAAAGGTTTAGTAATTGCATTAATATTGGCTTGATCACTTGTAGAAGTAAGATTCATTGATGCAGGAATTGTAATAGATGCTGGAACTAATGTTTTTGTTAGATTGTATGTTGCAATCATGGAGGCTAATGACGATTTCATACCTTGAATTATAAAATCATAATATGATGCTTTTGTAACATTGAATCCAAATGCCGAATACATCAGTGTTGAACTCGCAAATGCGCTTGACCAATTTATTCCATCTGATGATTTATATACGAAAACCGATTGTTTTTGATTATAACTCATATAATAATAATTAATGCCATCAAACTGGAATTTCACAGGGATTGATATAGACATAGATGTCCAGGATATTCCATTAGATGAATAATAGGATGTTTTTCCTCCAAGAATAAACTTTGACCCATCCCATAGTATTCCTGTGGAATTATTTCCAGCAAGATCTGGAGTGTTAATGAATGTCCAACTCGTTCCATTTTGATCCGAATATAAGCCTTGACTTCCACCAATGGCTACATTTTTAGTTGGACTGCATGCGATTCCCATACACCCAACATTATAACCACCTATATTTTGGTAATTAAAATTGCATGTAGTATCAGTTATCCAGGTGATTCCATCACTTGATGAATATAAGACTGTATTTGCAACAAACCATTTCTTACTCGTTGTATTCCAAGCAATGGCTGAAATTGGATAATTAGTAAATTGTGGTGTAAATGTGCTTATAGACGTCCATGCTTTTCCATCCGTAGATTTTACAAGATTTGAACCTTGTCCAGCAAGCCAATATGATCCATTCCATGCTATTGCCATGCATACATTTGATGTGGATGATGATAAAGTCCATATAATATTATCTGTTGAATAAAATATTCCAGTTGAAGAACCGACAACTGCAATTAACCCATTACTTACGATACAATATCCATAACGATAATTACTACTGCCAGTTGTTCCAAATTGACGTCCTCCTTCATTCCACGAACTTCCATTTGAAGAAAATAAATAAGAATTATTCAGGTTTGAACTATCTAATCCCCAACCAACCATTTGAAATTTAAATGGTAATAATTGTATATATTTATATATTGTATTTAATGAGTCCGACAAAGTTGTATATGATGGAGGTGAAGCAGATAATGCAGAAACAGTATCAGAATCAGAAATAGTGAATCCCGATAAAGATGATAGCAAAGATGTATAAAGTTGATTTGCATTGTATGCGATGCTATTAAAAATTGCCATAATAACACCAGGGACAAGTGAATCGCGCAGTGTTGTGTATGTATCACCACCTAATAAAGTTGTAGGTGATTCAAATGCAGTTAAGAAATTACCCGACATATCAATATATTTATTCAACCGTGTAATAATATCTGAAACTTTTTGGGAACCAACCATTTCAGTCGTTGGAGTCCAATACATTTGTGCCTGTGAATAAATATAGGAATATTGAATAAGCAAGTCAATTGCTTCTGCATATCCTGGCCACGTTTTATAACGTAAAATTAAAATTCCAGACATTCCACCTCCACCTTGAGTACAATCTGTTGTACTACCATCGCCTCCATCTCCTGCATTATAAGAACGTGCTCCACAATCAGATTTTCCAGGATTTCCGTATGTAACTGCAGTTGAACTGAAAATATTTGCTTGGATAGTAGTTCCAGAACCTCTAGCCGATGATCCATTTGAATCTGATTTTGCCGCACCTCCACCACCTGCTGAATCATCATTAAACGATGATCCGCCACCACTTCCAACATATCTATCATAATTTCCGTGATGATAATAATAATATGAACCTCCACCTGAACCAATTCCAACTGTATATGTTTTTTTATTAAGTGAAACTGAGGTTTTATAACTAACCCCTCCACCACCACCATAATAATTCCAAAACAATGGTCCAGTTGGTGCTCGTCCCACATTACCGCCACCTCCACCACCTCCAACAAGCACATAATCAACGGTTAATGCTTTTTTATAAATTACAAAACTAGTAGTACTAGAAAATGTATGAATTTTATATTGTTGCCCTCCACTATCTGTAAAGTCAGTAATAGTGCCACCAATTGCTAACGGAGGCAATGCAACACTTGGTGAAGGTGCAGTTTGAAATCCTTCTTGCACGTGTTGTAATCCAGAAGATTTCATAAGTTTCATCAATCTCATTCCACCACTTTACTTATGATTGCAAAAAAAGATTCAGTAATGTCTCACGCACAACTCTACGCAGATGCCCGCATGACCAACATCTCCCCAATCCACGCCTTGATTCGCTCCACTGCCTCGCTCACTGTATGTCCCTCGGTGCTGACATTGAGGACGGGCAGGTGTGCCGAGGCAATCCAGTGCTCATGCTGGGCATGCAGGGACTCTAGATACTCCATCGGAATCTTCTCCTCCCCTGATCGTCCACGGGTCGCAATGCGCTCCTTGGATGTTCCTGCCGATGTCGTCAAATGAATAATGCCCTTTACAGGCAAATTGGCCGCGTAATGATCAAACCACTTCAGGTATAGAGCCCACTCCAGATCGTCCATCTTACCTTCACGATGTAGCATCTCAGCAAATACATAGCGATCCGTGAGTACAGAGCGTTCGGTAATTACGACCGGAAGCTTACCTTCAGTGGGCTTCCACTCCCGCAGAATGCGCTCAGTATCTAGGAGTCGTGTGAGAAGCGCGCAATTCTGGAATGTATAACAATAACGGGCCGTATCCTCGTAAAAGAGCTCTAGGAGATTCTTGCCTGACTGGTTGCGTAGAGTAACCCAATCCGCCACGGGTTCCTGTACAACAGTAATTTCGGGACATTGGGTTCGCAGAGCCTCTAGAAGTGTGGACTTGCCGGCACCAATGTTGCCGTCCAGGCTAATCAGAATGGGTGAAATGGAAGAAGTAGACATAGTTGAATGAATTCAGGGAAAAACACGGGTAATCCTCAGCTTCCAACATTCTCCACCTCGTCACTTTTTTACACGATGGTTACTTTTGCGAGTTTTGCGACTGCCTCTGCGACTTTTACGACTCTTGCGACTGCCTCTGCGACTTTTACGACTCTTGCGACTGCCTCTGCGACTTTTACGACTCTTGCGACTGCCTCGGTATGCACCCCCTGTTTTACCTTCCAAGGCCCGCTCCACATAATCCGAAAAAACATTCTGGACCTGCCATACTTTCACGGATTCCTCAGTTTCCAACATATCCACTAACCGTTCCAAATTCTCCCCATCCAATCGTCCTTTGTTTTGCGCAATTAACTCTTTTCTATTGAATTAATTCCTCTTTTGGAACTGCAGTGCCATTCCCGTCATCCAGGCGATCCGACAATTCCTTCAAACGCTCACGCGTTAGTTTGGATAAGTTGCCGCGCACGGTGGTATTGTTTTGAAGGGCCATCTAGGTTTCTTATTAGTGAGTAGTTTTTTCTGCAGTCCCTAACCAACTCCGTAACATCTCAGGCGTCACCATGGGAATACGGGGCTCACATTCCCATAAGAAGCGGCGACCGAGTGAAAACACCGGCCAGCTGACAGGCCATGCCCATGGATGCTGTGCAGGGAGATCTCGCCACGCCAAAGGTAGCAAATCAAACGACACGGCGGGCAACACGATGGCCAACTGTTCCACGGGTTTCAGAGGAGGATGAGGAGCAAGTGTAGGGAGTGTGAGAAGTGCCGGATTAGCCCGCAACCCTAGAGTTACATCGGCCAACAGAGGTGGCAAATGCCATGGGTAATACCATTCCATATCCACCGGTTCCCCAACATAATACAGCATAGTCCAGGACAAGGCCTGACAATAGGTGCGCACCACAATCCCTACATCCATCCCTTCCGCTGCCTCGGCACGATAAATGTCACGCCATCCGGCCTTGAAGAACCATGAAGGTTTCTCTTGGCCTTCCACGCGCCGCTGTTCCACTAAGCATTTCTCGGCCGCCCATTCCACGGGCTTGTCATTCAGGACTGCTAGAGCACGAGCTTCAGGGGTGGCCGAAGAATGGGAGGCCAAAACACCTACACGCGCATCCAACTTGCGCCGAATCCCCCGTAACATCCACCGCTCTTCCTGGGCTGCCAGGACCTCCAACAAATTCACCAGCGTCTCATGTCTGTAGGCTGCGCCTTCCACGAGGGGCCCCTCCAGTGTTTTCAGGACTTCCAACACATGCTCAATCCCCTCGTCGTTAATTTTGAGGGCCATGCCATGGGGCACAAAATCATTCCCCATGAGATTCATAACCCCCACAAAATCGCGTAGGAATGCGGCTCTCGTCTTTGTAGAACCCCAGGCATTATGGAGTGCTGTGGCCAGATGGCCACACAGGAGGTATAGGTATTGCTCAGCGCCCAGGGTGTCCCGTTTTACACCGCCGCCAAACTCTGTTTCCTCGCGAAAGAGATTGACGGTGGCACCGGATCGCGCGTGTTCCAGGAGAGCCAACACAATGAGATCCGCGTCTAGGCCGTAAATGACTGTATTGCGGACCTTGGGTTGCTGGCGCAACCAGGCCATAATTTTCTGTTCACCCTCGCCTGCCTCGTCCGCCGCGGACACAAGGACTTTGCAGCCGGTGACCTTGAAGGCATGCAGGGCGACACCCAGTTTAGCCATGAATTCCGTGCCAGGTGTGATGGCGTTGGTGTTCCAGCGTTCGCCCAAGGGTCGGCCCGTCACAGCGGCCTCCTCGGCAGCCAGCACAGAAGATTTGAACCGGCGTGCCCGTTGCTGTTTAATTTTGGCCATGGGGGCCACACCGTCCACAGCAATGTAGACAGTCTCTGTGGGCCGGACGAGGCGCACCATATCCTGAATGTAGCCAAGGACGCCCTGAATGAGCCGGTCCTCCCAGGCGATGCGGCCCTCATGAGAATACTCACCGAGGGCTGGATTACGGGCACAATGATAGATAGCGCAGTTCAGATCCAGGGCAAAGACCTGGGGTGCATCGGCCACTTGACGACTTGTGAGGCCGCCAATAGTTTGTATCAAGTGTTTGTAGAAGGAGGGAATTCCCATGGCGACAGCAGAAGTAACTATTAAGAATGGTACGGTCTCTTTCTTTAGCTTTGTGCAGGAGGGATTCAAATACAATCTTCAAGTTTTGCCCGATGTCTTGATGTCTGCAACACTCCTATTTTCCGTGCTATTTCAGGCACCGCCCCTGGCAATTCTGGGTGCATCCATGATTCTCCTACAATACATTCACAAGGGCATGACAGCTTTTTCGCGTTCCTACATTCCCAACATGTCCTATAATCCGTCTGATTATCAAAAATGTGCAGGGCGCTTCCCCGGTGCAACCTATAGTTCACTCTTCAATATGGCCAAAAGTAGTATATTTTCGGTGAACGAGGACGGCTGGCCGAGTTATTACTCCACCTTCATGGGCTTCCTGGCGGGCTGGATTGGCGCGATTCCCACTCTGTATGCCGCGGAACTCAAGGCCTCTCCCGAGAAGAAGGCGGCAAATACGGCGGGTCTAGTGATTCTGGGTGCATTGCTGCTGATGGTTATGGTGTACCGAATGACCTCGGATTGCGAGGGATTTATGAGCACGGCAATGGGCCTACTTGCAGGATTTGTGGTAGGTCTGCTTCTCGTATTTTTCGTGGCGTGGCTCACGGATCGTCGCGGCACCAACATACTCGCCCTGCCTCTTATACGAAATAAGGCGGCCACCGGTCAGCCGATTTATGTATGCGAAAGATCCAGTGCAGCGGCAGAAGAATCTGAAAGTCCAATGACTGAGTAAGGAGATGGATTTTCCCGAGGCCCGTAAATTTCTCTTAGCGTCGTTTCGTGATCTACCGAATATTTTATTCATTGGATCACTTATTCTCGGATCCGTGTTGGGATACTTGCCACTCATATGGCTGGCCCTCGGTATGATATTGAATGGAGCCGGCACTGCATTACTACAAGTCTTTCTAAAGACACTGTTGGAAGTGAAGGCATGGCCGGAAAAATGGAAGGAGTGGCTGCAGGTCAATAAGTCCACACATCAGTCGTGTTTTGTAGGATTTCAGCCAAATGTTGCGGAATCGGCTGTGACTACCGACAGTGGCATGGTAATTGTTGCACCCTCACAATGGATGTCGGCTACTACATTTTTTGCGGCATTTTCTATATACAACTCCGTACGAGTAGCAATACGCGACACGAATGGAAAGGTGGATCCGAAACTGCGATCCACACGTACGGCCTTTTCCATATCCACTGCAATCATTGGTGCTGTATTTTTTGGCCTGCTGTTTAGTCGCTTCTTTTTCCAGTGTGAGACAAAATTCGGTGGAGCATTAGGTATTCTGGTGGGTGCTAGCATTGGAATTGGATACTGGCATATTCTGAATCTCTGTGGAACCGGAAAAATGCCGGATATCCTACAGGTGATTGGATCTATGGCACCGGATGCATCCAAGGCCCAGCAACCTGTAATGTGCACGGCTCCTACTGATTAGTATCAAGCGAGGCAATATTCGTTTTTAGACAGATGTGGAGATGGGGGATTGCCGTGCCATCGTGACGCAGCACTGAACCATCCTCGGCTACCCACACAACTTCCTCTTCATAACGGCGAGGAACCCGTCGTTTTATGATGTGAAACCAAGGATCCTCCTTGTGTTTCAAATCAGCCGTGCCTTCATAAAACGCCACATGTTTTCGGCAGAATCCGGTTGCTTCGCAGCGATGTCCACATTGTCGCCATACACCGTGCGGGTCGCGATACCGCAGAGGACAGAGTTCGGTTTCCCACCAGGCATCCGTATCTCCTACATGAATCGTCGTAAGTTGTCCGCGCGCGCCAAGCAAAGTGCGCTTTAACTCCGGCAAGGGCACTTGAATATGGGGGGCAATCGCCCGCAAGAAAGCTACATCTTGTTCATAGAATGCATCCTGCAGGGCATTCCATAGAAAGGAAGGGATGCGTGTTTGTACAGTATTCATGGTTCATTTCGCACAGCAATACATGTCATGGGTAATCCAAGAAACTCAATTTTTGCCTCTGCATTACCAGACTTGATGCAACTCTCTGCGGTAGAAGGTACTCGTCGCATATCGGTCACCCGAACAAGAATGACACCCGAAATATGGGGGCCCCGATTATGGCGACTCTTACACGGATTAGCGGACCTTTCGGATCGCCGAGACATATATCCACTTTGGAGCTCGTTCCTGAAATATACGGCCATAGTTATACCCTGTCAAAAGTGCCAGAAGCATATGTCGGAATACTGGTTGCTACATCGGTTTCTTCCCAAAGGCTGGGACCGAATGAGTGGTGCACAGGTGCGCGAGGACATTCGCCAGAAATTACATGCATTTCACAATGATGTAAATGCCCGACTGGGAAAACCGTGTCTGCCATTGGCCACACTAGAGTCCGTGGACCGCGTCAAGCTCGGCCAGGAAATGCAGGAATTGTTTGATGGGCTTCGTGAGGAATGGGGGGCGGCACATATGGAATGGAAGCGTGCAGGGGCCATGTTGGTAAGTCTGGTTCGTTCTGGATCGCAGACTTGAATTGGCTAGCGGTGTAGCAGGGTCTAAAAGCCGCATTTTCAAGTCCAGTAATAAGAATGGCTTTTTTAGATCTTCATATACCGTTTATAAAACCTCCAGGAATTCATATGTTTCAATTCCCCGCCGAGTTTTCTCCTCAGGAGAACTGGGTACATCGGTATATTTCGTGGCCACGCAAATATGCCGAATGGATTCAACTGATTGAGGGATTCCGAAAGCCCCTGTTTCCCAACACTGCCACTGCCACTGCCACTGCCACTGCCTCTGGGCAATTTGAAGTGAAACTGCCTCCAGCGCCACCCTACATTCCAAATACAGTTCCTGACTGCTGGTTTCATCGCGCGATTGCAGCAGATCAATTGGAGGCTGCATTTGAACGCAATCAATGGATTCGGTGGCAGATGCGACGCGTTGCTATGGAACTTCGCAGGCGTGTTATGGATAAGCGCATAATTGGGGAGACGGATGTGGGAACACTTGAGCCAATTCCTCCTACCAGGTTAGTCGCTGTTTATGACTGGAATTCGCATGCCAAATATCAATTCCATGTCAATACAATTCATCAGCAGATTGTGGGGGCTCTGCGATACCAGACAATGGCCATATCACGCCCTCAGAAACCCAAAAATCCCTACACAAATATGGCATGGACCGTAGGTCAGCTTGCCATTCTTTTGGATCAAATTCACCGACTATTGTGGAAAGGGGGGCGCAAGTTTATGGATCCGGCGGCCCAGGCCTTTCATCATTCGCATCTGTGTATGTCCAAATTTATTGCAGCTTATGGAACAATCCTTGATGTAGAATGCGCGTACAGGTTTTTCCATGATACTACATCGGAATACTGGGAACTCCTGTATACTGAGGGGCTCCTAGATATGTTTACATTCCTACATCCGAGCAACAAACTTCAGCTACGCACACTTTTAGTGGATCGCAGTTTTCCTGCGCATTTGTTGGGACAGTGGGATGAGTTGGTGTATGGATTCTGGTGTTATGATAATTTGAATCGTATTGTGCTGCGCAATATGTGTTCTATCTATGAAATGATTGAGGAGGCGCGTGCCGTGTTGGAGCGGACAGAGGCTTTCCTTAAAGTACAAAAGGAACGAAAAGTGGAGTTGAAACGGAAAAATACTAACCGCCGTCCCTCCTAGGTATTACAGATGGCCAACGAAAAAGCGAATGAGGTCCTGCCCCGGTTATGGTTGGGAAATAAATTCGCAGCAGCCGATGAGGCGTGGTTGAAACAGCACAATATAACTGTGGTGTTTAACTGTACAAAGACTCTACCGTTCGCAGATGTTGTGCCACGAATGTATCGCGTTCCTGTGGATGATAATTTGGAGGCCGAAGAAATCGCCAATTTGGCAACCTGGGCTGCCGAAACGCAGGTGAAGCTCCATCGTGAATACAAGGCGGGTCGCACGATTTTGGTGCATTGTCATGCGGGCATGCAGCGTTCCGCGGCAGTTGTGGCCATGTTCCTGATTACACTGTTTGGGATGTCGGCGGATGACGCGATGGCCTTTGTCAAGAATAAGCGTCCCGTGGCATTTTTCCCTGCCGCCAACTTTGAGGCGGCGATTCGGAACTGGGATCGCGAAATCCGTAAATATCGTGGTCCCCAACAGAATGCCTCCCAAGCGAACACGCAAAAACCGACCATCGCGGTCAGCACGGCCTAGCCGCCAAAAACCCTGTGGCGAAGAAATCCAGCATCACCATCTTTTGCTGCGTATGGAGCTCCGCACCTGTCCAGGGCCGAACGATAAGGGTGCGGCAGCCGAAATGATTCATCGGATTGCTACGGATATTAATATGCAACCTCTGGACACTCCTCGCGTATATTACATGAAACACCCCGAATTTAATGAGGGACTTACTGCAATTATGCCCATTCAGACTTCACATATTGCGTTTCATTTCTGGAACCGACCAAATCCCAAGATTCTAAAAAGCCGCAATGGGAAATGTTTGCTGGAGTTTGATATTTATACCTGCGGATCCCTAAGCTTCCAACAAATTCAAAAAGTTCTACATCACTTATCCGTATTTGAACCTACGCGTGTAGATGCGACGGTTATTAATCGGAAAATATCATTGGCGATTGATCATCATATGCATTGGTCAGAAGAAACGGGAGAGGAGTGGTCTGTGTGGGTATCACGCTTAGCCCCTCAAAAAGGTGGAGATTCATTAAATGATCAAATCGCCGATCTTCAAAAAAGAAAAGCCCGATTGGAAGCAATGTTACGCAATCCACAAAGAATACGGATGCTAATCAATTCTGAAGGATTCCCCGAAGCACAGGAACATCAAGTGCGTCATGTGCAAACTCAATTACAAGATGTAGTTTTTGAATTGAATCTGTTGGAAAGATCCAGGAGATCCCGAAATGCAGACCCCACAAATCCTAATGAAAATGAAGATCCCCAACCACCTTTTGGTGGAAAACGCAATACTCGCAGGTTAAGGTGGTAGAGAATGACCAGAGTGACTTTTTCCCTGTTCGGCTGCGGACCATTCATCCGGTATGTCATCTACAAAGTAGGTGGCCCAGAAGGCTTCTTCATCTTCGGCACATTGCACGGTTCCCCACACGCGTCTCCAGAATGCGCAGCCCTCTTTGGTGGCCAAGGGATTTACGGGACCGGTGGGGGCATGTGCACGAGGCACGGAAAAGAGCCGTGCGGCGACGCGACCAATGGGTAGCACAGGCCATGAAAGAGGGGTAGAGTGAGATGCAGAGGTAGGTGTTGGAAGTGCTGGGATTCCCTTCATTTCCAACATATGATAAATTCCCCCTTTTCCATCCCAGGGGCAGCCAAGGTATTTTGCGGCAACTTGCGGTGGCAGCGCTCCCAGGAGACGCAGAAGACGCAGGGGGCGCCTGTATTCCACGGCATTTTGGACGGCTACCCAAAGACGGCGGCGTTGGCCGAGGGTCCATAGTGCGGGAACCGAAGGGATTTCCTCATTTCCAACACAGTCCTCCTCCTTCTGGACCACGGGAGGCTCATAGGGTGGAGGCGCAGGGAGGGTGAGGAGTGCATGTAGGAAGTGTAGGGGCTCTTTGGATTCCAGGGCAGCCAGGGTGGCCGAGTCACCCCATCGCTTTCCAACACGCTCCAAGATGCCCCACAAATACTCCAGCTCCTCACTGAGAACGAGTTCGTAAGTCCAGAAAATGAGTTTCTGTTTTCGCAGGGGGTCCCGCCAGGCACCCGCGGCCTGGAAAAGGGCTTCCCCCACTGCGCCGCGATCATACCAGTGTCGGGTTAACATCCTGTGTGCATTTTCAATGTAAAACATGCACTAAACTCAACTTTTGTCGCCCTTATCTTGCGAATGTCGTATAGATCTTCCCAACATAGTTCCAGAACAATATATTGACCCAACCATTATTGGAATTCCGATAAAGAGACCCGCTAACAAACCACCAGGATTCGTAATTGGTGTCTGCTGACTTCCTAACACTTTTACCATCCCAATGCCCGTTGTGAGAGACATGGCTGTATACGAATAGGCGGCAGGAAGCCGTTCGCGATTATGCTGCAATCCATTGAGAATACCGGTGGCCCATGTACTAAATACTGAAATAGGAAGCGCCATGCTATTAATGAATTATCATTACAATGCACTTTAAGTGTATTAGATCTAAGGATTTCCAAGTATCCCACACTTAGACCCACGGACAATGGCCCCAACACTCGTCCTGAATATGATCGTGAAAAACGAGTCGCGTATTATTGAGCGACTCCTGGCCACGGTAGCCCCCATCATTGATGCATATTGCATCTGTGATACGGGATCCACAGATGATACTAAAGAGCGCATTGAGCGGTTTATGGCCGCCAAGGGCATCAAGGGTGAGGTATTTGATGAGCCGTTCAAGAATTTCGGACATAATCGGAGTGTTGCACTAAAGCGAGCGGATGCTTGGGGCGATTATGCCCTTCTGTTGGATGCCGATATGAAGCTTGTAATTGGCCCAGGATTTACCAAGGAGTTTTTCAAGCAGGATGGATATCTGGCCCTGCAGGGTTCACCTTCTTTTGAATATTACAACACGCGCATTGTAAAACTTGGTATTGGAGTGAAGTGTGTATGTCCCACCCATGAATACTATGATTTTCCCCCAGGAACCCAACACAATCTCCGACTCCCTCGCGATTTCCTGCGCATTGATGATATTGGCGATGGTGGTTGTAAGGCCGATAAATTTACGCGCGATATTCGGCTTCTGAAGGAGGGTCTAGAGGCTGAGCCGGCAAATGGCCGCTACCACTTCTACATTGCAAATTCGTACCGTGACCTGGGTCAGCACAAGGAGGCGATTGAATGGTATAAGAAGCGGATTGCCCTCGGTGGATGGCACGAGGAGGTATGGAATTCCATGTATGAGATGGGGAAGTGTCAGCTAGCGACCGGTGACAGCGCAGGTGGTGTCTATACACTCCTAGAGGCCTACAATTACCATTCAGCGCGTGCAGAACCCCTACATGAAATCACGATGCACTTTCGCCTGCGGGGCAAAAATATTGCGGCTCAGATGATTTGTGATAAGGCCAAAACGATTCCGTATCCCGCCCAGGATGTGCTCTTTATTAAACGGGATGTATATGACTATCTGTTGGAATACGAGCAGTCCATTCTCTCCTTTTACAGCAAGGCGCCTGTAAATCACCGGCGGTATCTGGAACTTCTGAGTACGGGCTACAATCGCGACAATGTCCTGTCCAATTATGCGTTTTATTTTCGCTCCCTACACTCAGTCCCAAATCTTCTAAAGAAGCGTATAGATTGGTCTGATCGTGTTGAGAAGACGGTGCGTGGCAAGCTGGATTCCTTCAAATCCAGTTCCCCCGCAATTATTCCGTTTAGCGAGGGCTACCTGGTGAATGTCCGGTATGTTAATTACAATCTGGACAAGACCCATGGCACTTACAGTTACCGCCACGATGATCAGAAGATTATTACACTCAATAAAACCCTTGTGCTGAATCGCGACCTAGAGATTGTGCGGGAGCACTGGATGGATCAGGTGCATCGTGAGGATATTCGGTATCTCGGTGTGGAGGATGTGAAGGTATTTTCGCATGAGGGGGAGTTGCGGTTTTTGGGGACGGTGCAGGATGAGCAGGGGCGGCCACGGGTGGGCGAGGGTCCCTACACACTTGGTGCCCCCGTCCTTGTGCCCCAGGTCTATCCTTCACCAACCCATGCGGGTTGTGAGAAGAATTGGGTGTATTTCCATCATGGGGGTGCGGCAAAAGTCGTATATTCCTGGTCACCTATCACGATTGGTTCGCTGCGCAACGGAGCATTTGTGCAGGAGCAGCAGATTAAGGAGGTCCCTGGGTTTTTCCGCGACTTGCGTGGTAGCACGAATGGATGTCTGGTGCCTGGCAAGGATGGGGACGATGAGCTCTGGTTCCTAACACACTATGTTGCATATTCTACACCCCGGCACTACTACCACTGTATTGTAGTGCTAGATGCCAAAACACTTGCGGTAAAACGCCATTCAACGCTCTTTAAGTTTGAGGGAGAGAAGATAGAATATGCTCTGGGTCTAGTGGTGGAACAGCATCGCATCCTGATGACTTACAGTAAATGGGATGCTGAATCTGTGTTGGGAGTTTATGATCGCGCGGCCTTTGAAAAGGAATTCTTTGCATAATGTAGAAAATGCCTAGTCGCCGAAAGATGCACCGTAAGCGTAGCACCAAGCGCCACACTCGCCGTCGCAGCACTCGCCGTATGAGTCGTAGCAATAACTTGATGGAGATGGTGGAGAATGGTGTTGGTGTAGGGATTTAGGAAAATAAAGGGAGGGGTCAAAGGGGAAAGCCGCCAAATGGGCAAAAGCCCATTTGGTGGCCTGACCCCGCGGCAGCTACGCTGCCACGGGGAACCGTAGGTTCCCCTGGTGGAGAATGGGGTAGGTGTAGGGATTTAGAGAGCTACAAAAATGAGACATATGGGTGAATTATCATAATTAAATAAGAAAAGAGATGCAAGAATACTATGCATCACTAGAAAAATCGGTAATATTCCAGGCACCCAACATGTATGCATGGAATATTTTACTCCGTTGTAAGCAATTTACACAGGCAGAACTTTTGGAAGTGCGGGATTACCTCCCTCTTCCCGAAATGATCCGATTTCAGACCTCTGTGACTATGGAGTTTCTGAAAGCCAACTTTGCCGAGGAGATTGATGCATGTCTAGAAGTGGATTGGGAGGATTGTGCGCGGCTATGCGCTTGCCGTATAAGCATCCCAAATGCGGTACCAGGATCCGAACTCGTATCGCCAGACTTGGGCAACTTGTAGAGGAGTTTCGGAAAAGTCCGCAAAATACCGACCCTGACAACACATTATTCCCGTATTCAAACACATGTACAATGGCACCATATTTCCCGTGGCCCAATCGGCCACCATAACAGTTGCCGTGCCACCTGGAAGCAGTTTCCACACACCATCGGTGTCTTCTTGAACATACAATGTAGACTCCTCGTGCCACTGGGCCATCCAAGTTTGGGTCGCGTTAAAATGGGTGGGTAGGGGCCGCAATTGGAGATCGGATTGAATGTAGGGAGCATAGGCACGCCATTCTTCCAGTGAATTCCATACCATTGGATTGGGGATTGCAAAATGCTGTAGGGTTCCGCGGCGTGCCTCTACAACATGTCCTGTCTCCATAAGCATAACGGAGGAATGACCACAATGGTGCATGGAAAAGAAGGGATTCGGATTCATATTGAATTTGCAAGTAAGAAACTGTTTGGACATCATGACACAACACTGTGCAAAGAGAACCTTCAATTTTCGTGCACCATACTAAGATGGATACTCGTTTTTGGGGCCCTAGTGGCTGGCGCATGTTACATATGATTTCCTTTCAAGCACCTACACTTCCAACAGGTTTGCTCCGATCCTTTTTTGATGCGCTGCCTTTCGTGCTACCCTGTAAATATTGCCGCGCTTCTTTGACGGATTATGTGTATGCGGACCCATTGCCTGCCAAAGCGACGGATATGGCAGAATGGATGTATCGTATCCATAATAGGGTAAATTGCAAGCTTCGTGAACAGAAGTTGCTGGATGCACCGAATCCTAAATGGCCCGAGATACGCCAACGATATGCGGAATGGATTGCAGCCCCCTGCACAAAGCGCCGTATGATTGGCTGGGATTTCCTATTTTCTATTGCAAATACGACGCCTGCCTTGCGGGCGCATGCAACACCTATGCCCGGTGCGCCTCCGGCTGCGGGGATGTCAGTTGCACTCTTGAATCGCTGGAATTTACTGGAGGCTGCAAAACGGTTTCCGCATCTGGAGGCCTGGTGGGGGACACTGGGACAGGTGCTCCCGTTTGCAGAATGGCGTGCTGCCTGGAAGGCCGCAGAGGCGGCCATGGGACCGGCGCCGGTGCGCAAGGGAAAGCGGGCGATGGTAGCATGGCTCTACGCAATGGAACGGGCAGTGTGTGCCCATTTGAAAGAAGCTACGCCACACAATTCCTTTGAGGGGCTGTGTTCGGAGCTGGCGACATTTAGTAGTGGATGTGGGAAATCCAAGCGGTCCAAGACTTGCCGTGCAACCAAAGGAAAGGCGCGACTTACGTTGAAACATCGGAGACGCTCGCAATATCGGGCCGTGGGGGGATATCTGTAGGGTTAGTGAACACAAACATGCACAACCATGGGTCTTCGCGTAAAAGATCGGCACACGCCTGTTGGAATTTTGGATCTATATCTGTGCGTTCCCCAATTCCCACAAGAAACGCGAAAAAGTCCTTTAATCCTTCGGGAGCTTTTACACGAATTGTAATTTCATCCGTTATCTCTATTGTGGAACTCTTGTAGAATACACGATAGAGGCGCTGGTCTTGTTCCAGTGCACCAGCCGCCACATTCCATTCACACTCATAGGCTAAGCTATCTTCTTCCTCATGCCGAAAAAACCGATGGAGTCGGTGAAGCCTGGAGGGCGAAGCCATTCTATGCGGGTACGGGAGATGGTGCCGCGGCTGCTTCCGCGGCTGTCTCGGTTGTCTCGGTTGTCTCGGCAGCCTCTTCGTTGTCCACACTAGCCTCTTCATGCTCCAACACAATATATGGAATCATCACCTCCCATGGATGCAAGATCCAGAATGCCTGAGCAACCTGAAGCCACTGAATGGCAGATTCCAAATATCCAATAGTCCAAATTGCTTTGCGTGCCAGCCGAATATCCCGTGCATTCGGATGTTCATGGAGTTTCAGAAAGGCCCCAAAATTGTCCAGAATTTCCAGACATTCTGACTCCGTTAAGGACGGATTGGAAAGTGCCCGTACATGCCGTAAGAATTCCTCATCATCCTTGTTGAGATCTTGATGCTGTATTGTTACCGCCGTTTCCTTAACTCCGTAAATTATTGTATGTTCCTTCTTTTCAGCACGCTCTTCTTTCTTGTCCTGCACATGCATATACATAAGAAGTGCACCCAGAAAGAAGATTCCGGAACCAAATGTTACCAAACAGCTCAACACAATATGCGCCAGCTGTTCAGCAGGGAGAGAATACAGATATTGAATGGATAGAACGGATGCCATGTTTGATTGTTTGATTGTTGGTTGTTTAATGACAAAGGCTGAACCATTCATTTTTCACGAATCCCATATATACCCAATCATAATCAGATGACATGCCGTTTGTATTGCATGAGACAATACATGAAATAAATCATTTCCCGTATGTTTTGCCATGAAATACATTCCAATAGCAGACCAACTAATTCCTAAACAAAGAGCCGCATAACTGGAATACCAATAGGTTGCCAAATAATACATATCAATTATTGCAGCGAAACCGATTGTGATACGATCTAACCATTTTGCAATTTCACTCGTAAATCCATGATTCCATATGGAGGTGAAAATCGCTGTTGTAATGCTTATGGCAAATACCCTAGGAATATGCGGATGCAGCACAAGTGCAAGTATATGCATATAACCCAGAAAAAGAGCACTTTTCAAGCAATGACGATTAGCCATTCTTAGGCTTCCAACACGCAATTTGCGGCATTTCTCACTTTTTCGGAAGCGCCTGTTCCGTTTCCATAGGGTATTGCAATCCCGGCACTTTCGCCTTCCACACCATACACCGAATCAACTCAATGTTGAGTTTATCGGCATACCGAGCTCGCAGCGTCGCAAATCGTGCACGATCCTCGGCATTCCATGTGGCATCTAGAAGAGCCGGTTCCATCCGGAATATGCGATTTCCTCGTACAATCATTCTTAGAAGATATTTTCGCCGGCCTGTTTAGATAAATGGCAACTACAACAACACAGAAAGCAATTTTTGCGGGTCTTTTCATTGTGGGTGTGGCCCTGGTATATTGGTGGTCCTGTATGTGCAAGCGCACCGAGGGATTCCAGGACGGCGATGATTCCGCGGATGCCAAGTATACTTTCGTAATGTACGGTGTGGACTGGTGCCCCCATTGTGTATCTGCGAAGCCCGAATTTGCGGCCCTCGGATCTACAAAGACCATCGGCGGCGCAAAAGTGGCCTGTCAGGTAGTAAATCCCGAAAAGGAGCCCGAGAAGGTGAAACAGAAGGTGGCGGGATATCCAACATTCCATCTGTATGATGCCCAGGGCAAGCTGGTGAAGGAGTATGAGGGACCTCGGAAGACTGCTGGATTTGAGAGCTTCCTGAATGCGACTGTTCAGTAAGTAACCATTTGTCCAATGCCTCGTATCCCATAGTTTCCAACAGTGCACGATCATCCTCCTGAATATGTACATACCACGCCGGAAACGGCGGTGAATCAAACCAAAGTATATTTCGTTGCCACATGCGTTTATGGTCCGCAATAAGTTTGGGATCCTCAAAATGCAACATAGAGAACATATATTCTGTAAATGTGCGGGGGCCGTTACCGGCATACCAGGACTTTTCAAACGCGAATCCGAGAGATTCTTCACGAGCGGTCTTAGAAGGCAGGCATTCCCAAGGAAACGCCGCCCGCAACCCCCCATCCACCCAAGTATGTCCATTTACAGGACATTGAAAGGGGCGATACAATACAGGCAAACTCATAGATGCCCGTATTGCATCCACTAAGCGTAGCGTTGGAAAGGTATTTCGCGAACATACAACAGTTTCAAAAACATTGAGATCCGCCACAACAATATGAACGCCAGATACATCCCCCAATGTTAATTGGCTCCCACCAGGTTTGGCGAGTTCTAAAATACGCTCTATTTCGGTCACCATGCTGTGTCCATCATCCAAGCCCCATACACTCGTAAAATTCACCATATTCAACAAACTAATGTCGCGAAATTTGGCGTATTCTGTTTCATGCATAATATCGTGGGTGCGTATAGCTGACTTGGTGATACCCATTACCGCCGCCAATAAGGCGCCCGCCGAGGTACCCCACCATTCCTGAACCGCTACAAGACGCTGTGTCGCCTCTAGGCGTTTTAGTGCCGGAAGAAAAATGAGGCAGCGTGTTCCACCACCAGAAAATACCAATCGTTTAGGCAAAAACATCCCACGACACTCCCTACTTTCCAACATACTTCCTTCCCCGTTTAGATTCCCCAATAGCAAATGGCCACCCATATTTTACCAATTCCCCCTGCATTTTATGGGGCACTTCAGAACACCCAGTTCACATTTCCCCACGAAACAGGTGATGGAATGACTGATGAGGAGTTGCGGTCATATTGGTACGATCGCTATTTATTTGCAGACTATTGTTCAACACGCGAGGACTGGCTGCGACTACGCGATGATCCTGTTGTGGCAGGGCTGATTGCCTTCTTTATGCGCTGTAAGTGTCTGGCAGAACACCTGGATTTCCAACACTGTATTCCTGCCCCCTCATTTCCTGACCGTATTCGCGAGCGGATCGCAGCGCAGTTGACGGATGCGGCAAGAACCCAGTTTACTGAGTTCATGTGGGATATGGATCAGATTACGAATGTCACACAGATTCTACTGTATTGGCGGCTACAAGAGGGAGAGGATGCAAAGAGGACCGAGGAGGCATGTAGGGAATGGTGGTCAGCGGTGGACAGACTTCAAACGGAAAAGGGAATTCCTGTAAGTCTTGGGCGATTCCGCCGTATGCCGTCGTATCTCCACCATGTCCAACAGTTATCCAGTCATTACGCGCCTCTGCGAGAACGGGTGCGCAAGATCGCAATGTGCGATGTGTGCGATACCAGACTTGAAAATAACGACAAGTTATGGGAATCTCCAACCGCCTTGGCGGTTGGAGAACCATGATTTGTTGTCATATTTCAAGTCTGAATGGCGCACCAGAGATTGTAAATGGCGACACTTGTCGCCATTTACAACTCTGTGCGATACGCAAGTGAAAAATAACCCGCCCGCAAAGTAAGAATGACGGCTCCACCAGGGAGTTTAATGCCACCGGTTTTGAATCCATCGTCTTTATATAGCCAGGAGGCTCGTAGGGACGCCACGCGCATTCGCATTTACAACTCGGTACTCCAACAAATATACACGAAAATCAAGGCGATTGCCCGTATACCCGGTAATGAAAAGTGTTTATGGTATGTTGTGCCTGAATTTATACCGGGTACACCGCGATTTGATGTGAAGGACTGCATTGTGTATTTGGTGTGGAATTTGCGGAATGTGGGGTATCAGGTGGAGTACACGCATCCCAATCTCATGTTTATAAATTGGAGGAATCATGACGATAAATATAAGGCATCAGAGAGTCCATGGGCGCAGGTGTTGGGAGCCGCTAGAGACCAGGTATTACAAACTACGGCAACTACCGCGACTGCTCGTCCCACGAAAACCACGGCCACAGCAACAATTCGGCCTATGACATTAGATCCGCCGCCTATAGCTGTAGCGGGCAGGTCGTCCATGATTCCGGAGCAGATTACTGCCGCCGAATCAGAGTTCAAGCGTAAAACGATTTTAAAGAAAACGGCCGAATACCGGCCACTCTCTGCACAACCTGCAGTAGCACCTCAAAAGGATGCTGTACTAACGGGCACATTGCCTCCCAAACATATCTCCTTCGTCTAGGACTTTTTGTTGGATTTACAGGAATTGTCGGAGTACAGACAAGCTGTTTATGCTACCACCACCTAGGGCGGGTCCACCCGCGGCAGCAAGCATGAGGCACGCCTTAGTTCCCTGTTTCACCAGAATGTCCAACATCAAAATAATGAATAATCCGCCAATTATGAAGAGTATGATTTCCACATGATTGGATTCAGATTTACGGGCATCTAATTCGCCCAACTTGGAAAACAGCTGATCTAGTTTGGATTCTATCTTAGACTCAAACTGGTGAAATCGCTCATCTAGATCGGGATATACAGGTGCAGCTAACTCTGCAGCACTGGGTGCTGGAGTAGGAGGGGGCATATACGCTGCCGGTATTTTTTGCCAGAGTGTAGCTTCCCCGTCCATCCATGTGGGTTTCAGAGGGACTTCGGCCTCTTTTGCAGCCACCCGTTCCTTTATCCAGGGTGGTAAAGAAGGTCCATCAAATTGTTTGGTCCAATCGGGTTCCAACATATAGGTGTTGGGATCCGTAGAATCCATGGATGGATTGGGAAAGTAGGATTGATCAGCATCAATTGCTGTGAGAAGATTGGAATAGGAATGTGCACCGCCTCCCACCTTTTCAATGGCAGGTGGTGGAGTATTGGCGGGACGATCCGGATCCGGAGTATAGGGCTCCGATCGCTTAGAGCGCTTGGATTTTTTGGGTGCCGGGGCACTTGTTTCGAATGCCTCTTGAATTGAACAGTACATGATCCTTTGGTAGACCCCCCTACTTGGGTATGCGAAGGATTTGAATCAGGAAAATTATACATCGGCCAATGTAAGAGACGGGGGATGGACCTGAAAACGCTGGTTTCCATAGGACTTTTTACATCCATTTTTTTACTCACGGTACTTTTCTGGCGCGAATATCTCCGATCCCCCAAATCTAAAGAGGGGTTTACATCCGCCTCGGCGACAGACATAATGAATAATACAGTTCTGAGTGATAAAGTTATTGAAATGATTTCCAAAAACAATGAGCCTGTACCAACAGATCAAGAAGCAGTGGAGGCACACCAGACACTATTACGCTATATTCGCAATGATTACAGCAAAGGTGTGAAGTTTGTAATAGATTTAGGCAATAGATTCTTCGGCGAAGAAGTACCAATCCGGAAAGACTTGGATATTCGCAAGCTGCTGGACAACTATCACAGCCCACTACAAAGACTATGAACTACTCAATAACTCCTCCCGGTGGGGCAATCAAACCCGTTTGGCATCCACCTATTCCAATGGAGTGGATTCTGAGTTTTTTCATACTAATCGCCGCTTCCAACATTGAGGCCTTGCCATCTCCCGTATATAAGACAATCCTGCATCCGGTGGGATTTTTCATGACCTTTTTATTGGCTTTAGCCGCATTTGATGCCGGATATAAAGTCGCACCTCTAGTCATTCTGTTTTTCCTGCTGTTGGCCTGGGTTACTAGGGAGCGCGCGGAGGGATTTCAGGCATCCGGCACAATTGACTGGGTACAGAATAATAAGCGCTGGTTTTCGGAGGTAGTGCTCAAGGAAAAGCCAAAGGGCATCAAGGATAAAGATGTAAATACCTATCCTGTGCAAGGGGAAAGTCAATCCTAAAATAGGAGTATGCAGATGCAAAACGAATACAAAACAATAATTGGAATGATATTAATAGTGATTCTATTTGTAATATCAATCCCATTTGAAAAACGCTATACTGGGACACTAAGTACCATAGCAAAGGATCCAGCTGCCCGACTCTTTATGGGAATAGCAATCATGTATTTAGCGTATCAGGACATATTGTTGGGAGCATTGGGATTTGTTATAGTCTTTTTATGGTTATCAGACATTCAGTTATTATCATCATTTCAAATATGAGAATACACAATAGGAATGCCAACCGGTAAAAAACACTGGCTTAGGCCCATTTCGGAACTTAAAGGTGGACAGGAAGAAGAAGGGTTTTTAAATAGCACACCCACGCTCCCAACATCATCACCTCAAGTTCCTTTGCCGTCTCCAGCGCAAGCAACACAACCGGCACAGCCCACACAGGCAACGCAGGCAACGCAACCAGCACAAGCCGTACCTATAAAACCACCAATTCCACAAGGGCAGCCAGTGCCACAACAACCTCAGGATTTTGAGGGTGGAAATATGGATTTTCTTTCCATTGCCATAAATACTTTGAATACGAACCCCTATTTTACAGGCATGCTTATGTTGTTGCTGAACTTGGGAGGCCGTTTCTTATCCATGGAATTGAGTCCCAAACAAGAGGAATTCCTGCAACAACGATGGCTGCGTCCATTGATCTTTTTTACTGTGATTTTTGTAGCTACCCGTAACTTGGCCGTGGCATTCTGGATGACTTTGGCACTTTTCATAATTTTGTGGGTTCTAGCAAATGAAATGAGTCCATTCTGTATTGTGCCCAGTTGGCGTGTAGGTATAAAACCAGAACAGACCCAGGAGCTCTATGAAAAGAATATGAATATCATACAATCTATTCATGAAGCAAATACAATTAAACATTGAGTGTCAGAGTAGCACCTACAGGTTGTGCGGTAGTCCGGCGACGCGAACGACCGGCGGCACGATCTGTGGCGGTTGTGAATCCGCTTCGGACACTATGGACTTCCTCGGCATCAATTTGGGGTGAGGCGGGCGGGGGCACGGAGCGATCCGGCAAATCCTCTCCTGCCTGACCCAGAGAACGCAGAATATCATCTACACCGCTGGGACCTCGCATTTCACGGCGGGCTGTAGCCATTCCTACAGGAGGAGATGGCTGTACATTCGCAAAGGATACATTGGGGTTGTACATAGGTGCAGGAGGAGCCATTGGTTGCACGGATGGCCGACGACTATTTGAGCGATCCGACATACCCATGCCCACAAAGTTAGCAAAGCCTGGACCCACTGCCTGAGAGGCCGCTGCCTGTGCAAACTGCCGTGCGAGATCCGGATTGTTGCGCAGAATATCATCCATGCCAGGCATCTTGCTCTTGAACATGGTGTTAGTCACATGGCACATAGCGGCCGATAAGCCCAGTGACATAATTAGACGAACCTCGGGGGCTACCTTGGATTTGTCCTTGTATTTATCATAGAGTTCCTCAAAGATTTCATCGTAATCTTCAATGTTCTCATTCACCTGCTCGGACCAACCGTCCAACTTTACACCTAAAGGGTCAAACCGAGAGTTCAGGAATTCCATGCCATTGGTTACAGTAGTCAGCATAGAACGCTGAAAACGAATGCTGGCCTCCAAGGCCTTGGAATCTTTGCGGCGTTCCACTTCGGCATTGATCTCCTCTAGAGAATTAGCCATAGTCATTTTATTGCCGGTAATGCCCTTGCGATCCATGCGTTCCAGCTGGGTAAGTGCCTCGGTCTTCTTGGTAAATTCCTGCTCGGGAGTCAGGTACTCTACTGGTTTTGCCTCCTGCACGGCAGGGGCCGAAGACGAAGAGGAAAACCAGCTGCGAATGCCACTGGCGATACCACTCTCCGAGGCAGTTGCGAGAGGCTCCGCTGCTGCAGAAGTAGAACCACCAAACCAACTCTTGATACCACTAGGTGCAGGGGGAGCGGGAGGAGGTGCGGAAAACGCTGGTTGTGGTACAGGAGCAATGGGTCGTGGTGCAGGCATAGAAGTAGAGTCGCGCACAAGCCGAATGGGCTCTTCGCTCACATTCATAGAAGGCAGATTGGGCTTGACATCCAGGGAAATATTGGACTTTCCAACATCGTCCAGATTCACAAACTCCACTTCCTCGGCCTTGATTTGCAGGGGCGAGGAAGAACGCCCTGGGGATCCGAGTTTCTTCTGATTGGCCAGGAGACCCATATCCAGCGCATCTACACTTGTAATGTCCACTGTATTGCCAATATCCTGGGCAATTTCAATATCCGGAAAGGAAACCTCCTCTGCGAAACGAATGGACATCCTCTATCTTCTCATCTATGCCATCTCATTTTAGAACTCCAACCGCGAGGGAACCTACGGTTCCCCTCTAACCCCTCCCTTGGAAGAATCCCCTCGCCAAAGGCGAGGGGATTTTACTAAGGGTGCGTTAGTGCGAAGCATACTTTCCTTGAGGTTAGGGTGGCGCGCTGTTCAGGCATGCCAATTCATGCAATGAAAGTGATTCATATATTTCACAGGAATTCCAGCAGATGTTTCTGTGAAATATATGAATTACTGCCATTGCAATGCATTGGTAAATCTGAACCACAGTGAGCATCACAGATGCGAATCTCGGTAATTTCAAGGAACACCCTAACTCCCAACATTCCCAACATTCCCAACAAATCGCCCCAAAAGTCCTTGAACTTTTATGAAGCCAAGGAGGATTGGAGGGATATGTTGGAATCTCGGTAATTTCAAGGAACACCCTAACTCCCAACAAATCCCCCAAAGTCCTTGAACTTTTATGAAGCCAAGGAGGATGGGAGGGATATGTTGGAATCTCGGTAATTTCAAGGAACACCCTAACTCCCAACAAATCCCCCCAAAGTCCTTGAACTTTTATGAAGCCAAGGAGGATGGGAGGGATATGTTGGGATCGCGGTAATTTCAAGGAACACCATAACTCCCAACATTCCCAACAAATCGCCCCAAAAGTCCTTGAACATTTTGGAAGTAAAGAGGGATTTGGGGCGATCTGTTGGGATTGCGGTAATTTCAAGGAACACCATAACTCGCAACAAATCGCCCCAAAGTCCTTACCCATAAAACTCATTCATAGTCTTGCCAAGTTCCACGCAATCGTTCCTCGCAACTGCAATGGCATCCCGCACATCCGCAAATCCGGTCATAGTCATATACAGCCTGAAAAAGGTCCCCCAATATACACTCAAATCGTGCCGGTATGTATGGGGCAAGTCACCTTTCCATAAATAGGACAAAATGGAGCTACGCCATTCCTGCACATACTTTACAGGATTCATGCGTTTTGCGGCACCCTGGGCATCATACGGCTTTGCACGGTAACTTCTGCGGCTCACATACTCCATGGGATTCCAGGACTCCCAACAGGATTGCGTAGCCTCCCAAAATGATCCATCTTTCGCAAGAGCATCAAAGACATCGCCCCGCGATACATCATTGAAAAAGATGTTTTTGGATGCCCCTCTTTCCGCGCGCTCCTCGGCATCCCATTGATCATCATCACCAAACCAGGTACATATCCCGCAACTGCACGAAGATCCGTGCGGATTCACATAATTCGGATTGGTAGTTTCGCGTCGTGCCTCTTGTCGTGCCCGTTCCCGCACACTTTCCGCCCAATCAAACACATGCTCCGCCCATTCATGCCGACCTCCGTAAAAACAAGGCCATGCCGTGGCATCATATTTCTGCAATCCAACATACAGCCATGTCATGCGCCGCACAGTCTCATCACGAAACATATCCTCAAAATACTCACAAATAGCCTGCATAGCTTCCTCAGTTTGTTCACAAAGTTCGCTTACTGCCGTAAGAATTTCCGAGGGTACATACGCAATATTGGCTTTCATGTAAGAAGCATGGAGAAGTGTAAGGTGGTCCGAAAGTTGATCCGGGAATTGTGTAGGGATGTAGGGGTACATCTATACACCGGGATCCGAAAAACCCTCGTAGCTGAACGCACTAATGGATCGTCGGTGGAATCAGGAATGTGCCTGTGATATTACGGTGTATTTTGACACGGACTTTGAATATGCTGAGGGACCGGAATATTTGGGGGAATTTGGAGGAAGAGAGGATAGTATGTTTGATATGTATTCGTGGATTTGGGAGGATCGTCAGGCTGTATGGGATAAGTTGGTGTATGAGGGAATGTGGCCGAATTTGGAGGATTTTCCGAATACCTTGGAGGGAACGAGGGGACTGTATGCAGTTCTGAAAGAGCAGGGGTATCCGCAAAAGTTCGCATTTGGTCTCTTGGTATGGCATCAACTTGGATATGTGTCACGGCTTGTGGGGAATTCAGAAAGTGGCCAATGTGGATCCAGGGTGTGCTGGCATAGGTCGTATTAAGTTCAACACCTTAGCTCCCAAGATTTTTCTCATTTACAAACAATAGTGCATTTGATGCAGTATTGCTAGTATAGCAATTATTATGTATTATTCATGGGATGAATCCACAATGAGTTAGAGGCAGCTACGCTGCCGTTTTAATGCTTGCGGCTGCCCTTGCGGTGCTTGCGGCTGCCCTTACGGCTGCCCTTGCGGTGGCGCTTGCCGCCAGCCATGTTCTTGCGGCTGCTCTTGCGGGAACTCTTGCGGCTGTTGCGGCGGCGCTTGCCACCGGCCATGTTCTTGCGGCTGCTCTTGCGGCTGTTCTTGCGGCTGTTCTTGCGGCTGTTCTTGCGGCTGTTCTTGCGGCTCTTCTTGCCACCCTTCATGCTACGGTTCTTGCGGCTCTTACCGAACACCACCCTGTCCATGCCAGTGCCAGTAGTCTGCAGGGCATGGCCAACAGTGCCAGTAGCAGTGTTCCATGCATTGCCCACAACCTTACCCAGACCAGTGTAAGCATGGGCAGGGATGTTAATAGCGGCACGCAGACCAGTCTTACCCAGGTTGCCTACAGTGTTGGTGGCAGCCTTAACGCGGCCGGCCAGATTACCGAATATGGCACCACCACGACGGGTGTTGCGCCGGCTGTTCTTACGGCTGCTCTTGCGGGAACTCTTGCGGGAACTCTTGCGAGTGCTCTTGCGAGTGTTCTTGCGGTAATTCTTGGCCATTTTGGTTTTCTACAAAAAACAAAGGTTTTATTCTTAGCGCTCACTTGGTCTGTCTGGCCTTGGTCACCAGATCCAGAATATCCATGATGGCAAACCGGCCCTTGTTGCTGAGTCCGGGTGCCGCGTCCTTCGGGACAGCAGTAATGGAACGCAGGGTATCCACATACTCCCGCATCCAATCCACCTTGCCGGCCCGCACCATCATCATGAAACAATCTACAACTTCCTCACACATAGACCGGTTCTCCTCCTTGACATAACACACCTGGATGGTTTCCACCACGCGGTTCACCAAAAGCCGGAAGTCTTCCATGGACACCTCACCAATCTTGGCCAACTCGGCCACGAACTGGCTGTATCCGCGCCGGAACTTCTTCTGCTCCTGGGCCTCCACGAACGCCTTGTAATCCGAAGTTCCAACATCGGGAGCTTTGCTGGCCTCGTCAAAGACCCGTGTGTATTCACGGAACTTGCTTATCATGGCAGTCCGCAGATGGGGGAACTCATCGGCCAGCTCATGTAGGAAACGGGCATACAATCCACAGAACGCCGGCTCGGTTGCCGCCTTGCCAAACACGAAACGCATAAACTCGTCCAGGAAATCCGTCTCACCGGAGTCCAGAATCTGCTTCATAAATGCCTTTGTCGCATCATAGGTGGAATGACCGAGCTTATTGACCTTTGCGCGCACCTTGCCCATAATACGATCCTCCATGGACTCATTGGCAATCGTATCTTCCAGTGGCTGGAATCGGGAGGAACGCCATGCGCCGCTAGCACCACCAGCGCCACCAACAGAAGCGCCACTACCAGCCCCACCACTCACAGATGGTTGAGTGTCCCGTGGAGTCTCACGGCTCTCGCGTGAAAACTCATGCCGTTCCGTGCGACGGAAGTTGTTCATGCCACCACTGCTACCGCCACCACGCTTCTTAGAATGATGTGCCGTCACCCAGCGATCCTCCTCTTCAGACTGGCGGGGAGTCGCCTTTGTACGCCATCCATCCGGTGCTGCAACGGATCCCAGATTGGTGAAACGATTGCTCGGGGCTGGAGGAGGGGCGACTGAACGAGGTGCCGCCATTCCAATGCCGGGTCCACGAATAAGACCGTATTTGCTCAGTGCCGCCTCCACATCTGCACGACACTTCACAGTAGTCTGTCGGAGCTCAAGTGCATGCTTCAGCGACTCGGGAAGAATAGCCTGGGAACGAATGGACATTGTATTGTAATTAAGAAAGGAAAGGAATTTAAATGGTGTATACACACGCGACCAAAGATAGCACGGGTTATCCGTCAAATTTTTCCACTTCTTTCCCCGCACCAACATAACTATTGTAACTATGCTCGGAAAACATTGTGCCTCCGATTTGGAACTCGCCTCCGTAACAGTTCCCACGGAGTTGTCCTGGGGTGCCGAGCAATTCCAAGCCACCCTACACTCTCCCACATCCGATATACGCGCTCTCAAACTCCGCCAGTTGGCCCTCTTTGCCCTACGCCACAAAGATGCAGCCGATGTATGCAAAACCGTCCGTGAATACCTGCATTCCCTACAGGTCGCTGTACCGGTCGTAGACGAGTTGGAATCCCCTCTTGATCCCCGAATCCAGGAATCCTACGAACAAATTTACTGGGGCACGGGCTCTATGGGTGCACCCCTCAATGCCATGCGATACATCATTCCCGTCCTCGTATTCTGGAAAACACTGGTTCTTCCTTCACTGGCGGTTCTCGTGCCTCTCATGGCATTAGTGGTGCCCTTCTTTCTTCTTCGGTTCCTCCACGGTTCCAACATATCCGCCGCGGAGTACATGGAACATTTGCGAAAAGTGGTCCTTCAGCAAATTACGATTCCCACAGTTCTGCGCGCAAAACATAGTGGCGATTTTGTGGGATACGCACTGGAATCCGGTTTTATTGCCCTCACAGCGGCAACTTATGTAAGTGGCATTTGGAGTCAAGTGACAGCGGCCATGCATTTGCGAAGCATTGCCCTAGGTATTCGTGATAAGGGGGACGCTATCGCGGGACTTTTGGGGCGATTTGTGGGAATTCTGGACTCCCTACACTCCCTCCCCGATCGCCTCCAAACGGCCTTGCGGCCGTTTTTGTTGCGCGGCGAATCTGTGCGCGCCGATCTTTCCGAAGTGCCTACCGAAGGCGGATTCCGCACCTACGGATATCTCTGGAATCATCGCGATTGTTTGGTCGGATTGAAGGCATGGATCGGCGAGCTAGATGCAATGTTGGGAATTGTGGGTGTTTCGGATATATGCTTTCCCCGTTTTGAAGGGGAGGGGCTGATAATAGATCATGTATATCATCCTGGGTTGGATTCCTGCGCTCCCAACACAGTCTCATGGATCTATGCGAAACATGCCATTCTTACGGGGCCCAATCGTGGTGGAAAATCCACTTTGTGTCGTGCCATAGGTGTTTCCGTAGTATGTGCACAGACCTGGGGGTTCGCCTTTGCAAAGAGTATGATTTTTGCACCCTTTGATCGGCTAGAGACGGCTCTCCATCCTGCGGATACTTTGGGGGAGATGTCGCTCTTTGAGGCGGAGATTGAGTTCGCCAAGGATGTGCTGGCTATAGAGGGGCGCGCATTCGTCATGATGGACGAAATCTTCCATTCCACGAATGCCCGCGATGGTTTAGCGGCCTCCCGTGTATTCCTGAAACAATTGTATGCGAAAGCGGGTGTTATATCCCTGATTTCCACACATTACAAAGAGCTGCCGGCGGAATTTGATGGAGTGGCCAGAGCATGGGCCATGGAAGCTGAGGAGGGTACGGATGGGTTGTTGAAATATAGTTATCGGATGGTGGAGGGGATTTCGGACAAAAGCAGTGTAATGGAGATTCTGCGCGAGCGCGGGTTACTTATATAGCCGCTGCCGCGGAATCCATGGAAGTTAATCTTCGGTGGACAGTATCAGAGGTCCACATCATGAATCTTCCCGATTCCTTTTACATCGCGCTCTGCATGACGATTTTACTGGTAGGTGCAGTGTATTGGGTTTGGACACAGATTCAATATGTGCAGCGCAAAGTCAATGTCCTAGAGAATATTGTGTATGAACTGAAAACCCTGTGTTCCAGACCACCCGACAGTGGTCCCATTGCTCCAACACAATATCCTCCCGCTCCTTCTTCTGTGTTGGGTGAGGATGAGGATCTGTTGCATGAACGCCTGAGTGCTGAGGTGGCAGCGTATGCTCCCGTACAGGAAGGTGGTTCTGTTCCAGTCATGGAGATTGCTGAAGTGCCACAATTTACCGCACATGTGGCTGAGGTTGCCGAGATTGCTAAGGTGGCAGATGTTGCCGAGGTGGTTGCCGATGTTACTGAGATGGCTGAAGTTGCGGAAGTAGCCGAGGTTGCCGAGGTTGCCGAGGCAGTGCCCGATTTCTCTGAGCCCGTATTTGATATGGGTCACTATGTAACACAGGCAACCGAGGTGACAGATGTATCAGAGGATCTGCAACCTGGTGGTGTTGGAAGTGGAGTAGTGCCCCCATCTATTCAGTCTTCTCTGGATACAATGACAATCAAGGAACTGCGTCGGCTTGCACAGCAAAAGGGCATCTCCGGTGCGAATGAGATGCGAAAGAAGGAACTAATTGAGGCGATTCGCGCAGTGCCAATTGAGTCTTTTCTTGAGTAAACCCAATTGAATCCTTTCTAGAATAATCTGCAGGAGTAGAAGAAATGAGTACACTTGGCTCGTGCCCCGTCGGCGCTTCTGATGCAGCCTGTTTTACCACAGTGAATCCCAATCATGCGAGCACAGGTTCCCCTGCTCGCATGATGGATGGTCGGCTCTTTACCGATTACCGTGCTCGTTGCCACCAGTACCCCGTGAAAGCCGCGGCGGCCTGGGGCGACAATGAGTACCGTGAGCGCATGATTCACGGTGCCGATGAGCTTATGAATGCTGCCCGGCAAATGAATAACCGCAAGGCTACTGCTGTTAGTTGCGTAGATACAATGGTTCCCGAAATGTACAAGCGGGTCTGCACCTGGAAGGGATGCAAGGTGGTTCCCGCCAATCCTGCCGGTGTGGGCACCGGTCGTATCTATGTGCCCTCCATTGAATCCGCGGCCGATGATCCCCAGATGCTCGCCGATGTAAGCATCCCCGCCATCTTTGGAACTTTCCCCCGTGAGGCACCTGCCGAAGTGAGCAAGTGTGCTCTGGCCGATCCTGAGGGCGCCTGGGCTCTCAAGGGCGCACCTGTGAATGCCAAGTCACATCCTTACTCAGCGCCTCGCGCATAATATCTATAAGTCTGCTACCTAATTCTGCACCCGTGTTAGAAGATGGAACACCGCACAGAAGGCCACGGTGTTAGTGCAACGGCTCGTCGCGATCCTGTAACCGGCAAAGTGACTGTTACAGGACGCATTACTAAATTTAGCGGACCTCAGACCATTGAATGGATTGCTGCAGCTCCCGTAACACGCGGCATCGGCTTTGCTGGATCCGGTCAGCCTTACCCAAATCGTCACATTGCCTTGGAGGGCACACCCAACAAGGGTAAAGTAAATTCCATGGACGGTTCTTTCACCATTCAACTTGCCGGTATTCCTGCAGGATATTACTCAGGTCTCGGTGGTGTATATGTGCCCCCTACAATTGAATTCTATTGCACCTTAGGAAGCCGCACTGAAAAAGCGCTGCTTTCTATTGCGGAGACTGCAGCACCTTTCCGGTGGATTGGAGGTGCACCAGATACCATGACCCCTGTTGCGAATACCGAGGATTCCACTGGTCGTGCCATGTATTATGGGGGTCGCGAGGAAGTGCCACTCTTTGCCAATCAGGAAGCCGCTCTGCGAGCCCGTGCATACCCTGGTGATATGACGGCTCGTGGCTGGCCTGAGGCGGACGATGCAAAGCCGTGGGCTACTATTCCTGCGCCTGCATAATCTATTGGATATGTAGGAAATGCCGAAATATACCACCCGGCGGAAGCAAAACAAGTTTCGGAAAACGCGTAGCAACAAGGGTGGTGCTATAAATGATGCTATAAATGCTCAAGGACGAACTGCTCTTTACATTGCAACAAGAGATAACAATCTCGCCAAAGTAGAGGAATTAATTGCTGCTGGAGCAGATGTGAATAAAACGAGAACAGATATTGGTGCAACACCATTATATATCGGAAGTGAAATGAGTCATACCAATATAGTAGAGAAATTAATTGCTGCTGGAGCAGATGTGAATAAAGCGAGAACAGATAATGGTGCAACACCGTTATATACCGCATGTGAAATGGGTCATACAAATGTAGTAGAAAAATTAATTGCTTATGGGGCAGATGTAAAGAAAGCGAGAACAGATATTGGTGCAACACCATTATATGGCGCAAGTCAAAATGGACATACAAAGGTATTAGAAAAATTAATTGCTTATGGGGCAGATGTAAATAAAGCGAGAACAGATATTGGTGCAACACCATTATATGTCGCAAGTCAAAATGGACATACAAATGTAGTAGAAAAATTAATTGGTTCTGGAGCAGATGTTAATAAAGAGAGAACAGATAATGGTGCAACACCGTTATATACCGCATGTGAAATGGGTCATACAAATATAGTAGAAAAATTAATTGCTGCTGGAGCAGATGTGAATAAAGAGATAACAGATAATGGTGCAACACCATTATATGTCGCAAGTCAAAATGGATATACAAATGTAGTAGAAAAATTAATTGCTGCTGGAGCAGATGTGAATAAAGAGAGAACAGATAATGGTGCAACACCGTTATATACCGCATGTGAAAGGGGTCATACAAATATAGTAGAAAAATTAATTGCTGCTGGAGCAGATGTGAATAAAGCGAGAACAGATATTGGTACAACACCATTATATATCGCATGTGAAATGGGTCATACAAATGTAGTAGAAAAATTAATTGCTGCTGGAGCAGATGTGAATAAAGAGAGAACAGATAATGGAGCATCACCATTATATGTTGCAAGTCAAAAAGGTCATACCAAAATTGTAGAAAAATTAATATCTGCTGGTGCAGATGTGAACACAGAAACGAAAACTGGTACAACACCATTGTATGTTGCAAGTCAAAATGGACATACAGAAGTTATTAAAGTATTAGTATCTGATTCCAGAACAGATATAAATAAAGCAAGAAATGATACTGGTGAAACACCTTTATATGTTGCAATTGAACTTTTATATGAAGAAATTTCTGAAATATTAATATCATCCCCGAGAATTGATGTGAATAAAGCTAAACTAGATGGTACTACACCACTGTTTCTTGCAAGTCAATCAGCTCTTACCTCAATGGTAGAAAAACTAGTTGCAGCTGGAGCAGATATAAATAAATCAAGAAATACCGGTTCATCACCATTATATATTGCAAGTAGTAATGGGTATACTGATATTGTAGAAATATTAATTGCTGCTGGAGCAGATATAAACAAACCTAGAAATGATGGCACAACACCATTGTACATGGCTTGTAAAAAAGATCATATAAGTGTTGTGAAACTATTATTGAATCAACCCACTATTGATAAAACACGTGCTATTCAAGAAGCGAATTCATTTTCTGAAGAAATTACTAAATTGCTTATTAGTGAACAAGAACAAGAAGAAAAAGGAGAATTATGGCAAGGATGGACACGCAGTGATGTTGTGCATATGAATGAAATTTTCAATAAAACCACAGCTACCAACATAAGCTTATGCCCCATTTGTCTCAAAACAACGACTCGTGATACAGGCTGCATGCACATGACACATAACTGTAAGGCTTTGCCTGGGTTTTATCACAAACGCCTTTATGATCTTTACAAATCAGATAATAAAATACATTGGTGCACAATTTGTGGTCGTATAGGATATGGCATCGGTTCTCATTTTGAACATTATAAACTTGGTTTAGCAAAAGACGGAAAACCTGGTACACATGGACCTACTCAAGTATTTGATAAATCCTGTACAACACGTAGTGGGGGTGGAGGGATAAAAGAAAAACTTATGCGATTCCAACGGGTTCGTGAAATTGCCTTGAAACTCAACAAACCTCGTTACATTAACAAAATTAGCGAAAAGGAAGCAAAGGAAATTCTTGTGGAAGCAATGTGGGATGCGCCTCTTATAGCAAATCCTGATATTGATGAAATGCTGGAAACAAGTAGTTGGAATATTTCTGTCAATGCTTTTCTTGAAAATGCGAAGAAAGAATCTGACGCTTCGCAAGCCCCAAATGTCCCAACACCTCCTACACATCTTGATCCCATTGTGCATCCTGAAGAAACCGAGGAGTTCCAAAATTCCACAATAGTTTCGGATAAGAACATTATCCAATTCCGTCATGAAGGAAATATGCATGACAAGGAGGGACAACAAATCTCACGAGATGGCTTTGCTCACTGGCTTCAGTCAGTTGGTGTGAATCCTGCAGATGAAGGACACCTGAAATGCTGGGCGTTTCATGAAGAAGGAGACAACAAATGCAGTGTAAAACTTTATCCTCGCGAAGTTCGGATTGCTTTAGGATTAGCAGAAGTGCCTGAGGAAGGTGAAAATACAGAGTATCGCAAATGGTATGAACTCTACCGAAAAAAGTTCAATGAAGCAGAGGCTGGAATGACTGGTGGTGGGAAAAGAAGGCGCAAAACCCGTAAGATAAACAGAAGAAAACATTAATCCTCCTCAGCATCCACTGCTGGAATATATGCCTCATGCTCTTCCTCATAATCCCCTGACACAACTGTGAAATATCCCATGCAGGGCTTCTCATGTCCTGTCTCCTCACAATACTTCACAAGAAGTGAATACAGCTCCTGCACACACTTCTTATCTACCTCAGCCACAATCACCTGACCGGTTTCACTATCCAAATGGCCTAAGATACCATACACAGCATTGCCCATTGTGTTGCGAACAACATCGCTAGCATACACGGACAGCTGGGGAAAGTTAACCTCCAGCCAGTCACGCTCCAGAACCATGCTGCGATCAGACTCCATCACACCAAACACCACATAACCATCGTAGCAGGAATACATCTTTGAAAAGGAAAGGAAATAAAAGAACACTAAAAGAATGCCACAACTTCCTACACATCCCCTCCCCCCTCTTCAATTTTTTGCACAGCCTTGAAAAGTTGAAATGTGCGTTCACTATCTGTCCGTATGCACCCTAAAATATCCAATGTTTCCAACAATTCCCCCTGGCGCGCGCGTCGCGACCACGGGCACCTTCAAAGTCCTTTCGGATCCACGGGCTTGGATACAGGCGCGTGGAGCTGTTCCCGTAATTTGGAGTCCCAGCGTTTCCTTTCTTCTTGTTGGAACTGATTATAACCCCCAGGGATGGAAGTACAAACAAGCGGCCCGTATTGAATCGCGTATTCAAATTCTGTATGAAGAGGGACTTCCAAGGCCGCGTGGAGACTTGTGGGTAGATACTTACAAACCCAAGGCACTCAAAGAGGTTATTGGCCATGCAGCAATGATCAAGGATTTGCAGACTTGGTTGGCGAAATGGGGCAGCGGTAGCGGAGCAACTGTGCCAAAAGCCGCGCTCCTTACAGGTCCCCCTGGTATAGGCAAAACTACTGTGGCCCACCTGCTAGCCAAAGAGGCGGGATATGTGATTACCGAATACAATGCGTCAGATGAGAGGTCCGCCAAGGCCATCCGTGAAGTCTTTGAGAAAATGGCAAAGTTGTCCACGCTTCCTACAATTGGCTCTAATGCCGCAAAGCGGATCTTGATTCTGGACGAAGTGGATGGTATGTCGGCAGGAGATCGTGGAGGTGTAGCCGAAATCGCCAAATGGATCCGCGAAGGTGTGGCATTCCCCATCCTCTGTCTAGCCAATGACCGGTCGTCTCCCAAACTCAAGGGTCTCGCGGCCCTCTGCTTTGACTGTCGCTTCACGCGGCCCCAGAAAGCCACGATTGCCAAGGCACTTGTAGGTCGTCTGAGGCCCATGGAGGGCATTCCCCTAGATATCGCGATGGTGGAAGAAATGTGTGAGCGCAACGGCAACGACATCCGATCCATCCTGAATTCCCTACAATTCAGCTCCGATACCCTAGGCGGTGAAAAAGACGAGACGCTGCGCATGGATCCCTTCTCGGCTACGGGTCGTCTGTTTGGCACAGCGGCCACCTTGGCGGAGCAGGAAACCGCGGCATTTGTGGATCATTCCTTCGTGCCACTCATGGTGCATGAAGGGTATTTGGGGGCAGCAGAGAAATGCCGCGATGGCAAAGCCGCTAGCCTAGAAGCGGCGGCTAAGGCCGCGGATCGCTTAGGGGAGTGGGACATTCTGGATGCCCGCATTCACCGAACGCAGGCATGGGGTTTGCTACCGGCAGCCATGATGTCCGTTGTAGGGGCCGCCAAAGCCGCAAATGGTCCTCCGCCCTACCAGATCTTCCCACAATGGCTCGGTAAAAACTCCAAACGCGGTAAACACCAGCGACTCCTGCGCGACTTACAGAGTCGTATGCATGTGACCGATCCAGCCCTGTTGGATACACGGTGTGCGCTGAGGGCAGTGCTCTATGCCAAAGACGCCACGATTCCCAACATATGCGATACACTCGCTGAGCTAGGAATGACGCGGGACGATATGTTGGAAACTCTGGTGGAAACCGCGTTTCGCGGGGATGAGGCCGAGGTCGCCATGGAGACCAAGAAGAAATCGGCGCTTACAAGGGAATGGAAAAAACGGCATCCTGAGGGCACGGTGGCCAAAAAGATAGGTGGCAAGGTGGAGGAGATAGAGGAGGAGAATGTAGGGGATCTTGAGAGTGATGAGGAATACGATTAAATCATGTATTCTCAGCTAAGTGCTTTTTGTGTATAAATATAGTATTTTGAAGCGTTAGTTGTAATGCCAGCGGATCCCACAATCTCCAACAAATCTTGCCTTTCTCGGGTATGATGAGAGCATTTGCAAAAGAGAGCCATGATGGCCTTTCACGCTGTAGGAATGTGCGACGACTTTTTTATATCTATTGATAGTTTCGTCTTTTGCGGACACGAATGCGCTTAGCAGTAAATCGTCTTCCTCCCCGTTTATATTCTACAGGGACATATTCAATTGTAGGAATATTCTTTAATGGAATATAATATTTTCCAGATGCAAATGAATACTTACTTATGTCCCAAAATGTGCTTAACCACGGAGATACAAATATGCAAAATTCGGATATACCCATCTTATCGGAAAGTGGTCCAAAAAAATCCTGCCATGTACTTGCATTCTCAAACATGGTTTGCATATCTTTTTCAGCAATTAAATATCCTCCTTTTATAAATTGTTTAAACTCTTTCCAGTTCATTGTTTTTTTAAGCTCATACATTCGTTGTTCCATATTATTAAATTTTTGAATATCAATCCCATCTAAGTATGCACCATAATTTTTTTCATACCATGTTTTACCTGTTCGTAAATAAGTCATAACAGCCAAATCAACATCATGGCCATTATCGCATGTGCGAAAACTAGCATCAGTTAATGAAATTGTATCAATGTGTTTATATTTTCTACGTATATGTTCACATAATATTTGGAAAATCCTAGTAGTATATATACCTCGTTGAAAGTTGCCTTCTAACGAACAATTCATATTATAGTAAATTTGTATAAGTCTAGCAACATTGGTTGGAATAATTCTAGCAAAACTAGAATCAGATTTATAAATCATACATTCAATGCAATACAAATCGTGACCTCCAATAAAAATTGTATAAGTATCTTGTGTTTCATAAGTTGTAACTTTTAATGTTTTGGATGCAACAGCAAATGCCTCAATTGTCGGGGGGAGTTTCGCAGAATTTGGTGGAACAATCACAGACATGGTTTTCTATATATAGAACTTATTGTTTATATTCAGATAAAAGTTGAATGCTTTTCTTTAACTAAAATTTGTTATTGTATTTTTTTTTAAAATGCAAGCTCAATATCAATCCATACTTGAAAGATACTCTGGTTATACAGCAACTAACCAGAGTATCTTTCCCCTTTCCGTACTTCCTTCACTTCCTACAATTCCAACATATTCCTCCCCCGCTTTTAGAAATGCATCGGTTGTAAATGCCGATACATTAGATACGGCACTTGCAGTGCCTGGTTCGCTTTTACTCAATATGGGAAATCCCGTTGTACCTGGTGGAAATCCGATGCTTGTAGGGGCACAAGAGGAGGATCTCTTTCGGCGCACGAATCTCCATCGGTATCTTAGGCCTGAGCTGTATCCCCTACATAAAAAGGTCGTGCTTTCACGAGGCGTGGAAGTAGTGGCTGCGGGGCTGCGTCAAATGTATGCGCCGTTGGCTGAGCCGACCACTGTAGATATCCTCACCTGTTCAGCCATTCAGAATACATGCCTGGGACCGGCACTGAGTACAATAGATGCCTACAAAATGACGCAAAAGATATTTACTATCTTTGATGTCGCAAAACGCGAGGGGTATCGGCGAGTTGTATTATCAGCCTTTGGATGTGGAGGATTTCGGTGTCCACCCGAGCATGTTAGCCATATCTTTCGCAAAGTTCTGGAAGTCTGTGCTGGCGACTTTGATGAAGTAGTATTTGCTATTTGGGACGAGTCATATCCGAAATCCAATTATGCGGTATTTCGGAAAACTCTGTTAGGAATAGAATAGAATGAGTTTATTACTTCGTTCACTTGCTAAAGGAACAGTGAAGAATTTTGGAAAACCCACAGGTGTTGGTGCTAGCGCTAGAGTAGCACCAGCTAGCGCTAGCGTTAGCTCCGTAAAGAGTTTTTTCACTACACTGAATCAAAAACCAGGGGAATGCCAGTGGAATACACCGAGTGGCCCGAAACCCTGTAATATGCCACCCCCTTTGGAAGAGAATGGCATAGTCGTTGTCAAATTACCTCCTGGCACCAAGCTGTATCATGCAACGGTAATTCATAAAGGAAAACCGGCGTGGTTTAATGAGCCTTTGACTGAATCGCGAAGGGATCGTATGTGGTTTGCGAGCACACCAGAACACGCCAAACAAATGAATTGGACGCATCTCCTGGAATACGAAGCTGAGGAAGAAATTACTCTACAATTTATTCAAAATCTGACAACACACGCGGAAGTCACAACAGGTCATCAGTATGTAGAGGGTGAAAAGTACAGAGTGAATCGTAAACTAGCGAAAGAAAAGAAAGTGCATTTGGATGGGTATGCAGGATGTAATGAATGTGAATATATGCTTTTACGGGGGGCATTTCGGAAACTTTCGGCAGCTAGACAAATAGACTACAAAAGTCCGCGATTCTTGGGAGGGTTCTGGAGGACACGGAAGACACGAAAAATACGAAAGATACGCTGATTAAAGCTGTGCCCCCAACATCTGTCTAATATTAATTAACAAATCTATACACATTCTCCAAATCTATACACATTCTCCAAAATATTTATTGGTAATTAAGTTTTTTATTAAGACGATGTCTTTTAGCTGTAAACCGCCTTCCACAGCGTTTATATTCAATGGGTGTATATTTAATTGTAGGAATATTTTTCAATGGTATATAGTATGTGCCAGATGCAAACGAATACTGTGTCATATTCCAAAAAAATGTATGAAGCCATGGTGATACAAATATGCAAAATTGGGATATACCTATTTTGTCTGAAAGAGGTCCAAAAAAATCCTGCCATGTTGGAGCATTTTCAAACATGGTTTGCAATTCTGATTCCGATAATGGATACTCTCCCTTAATAAATTGTTTAAAATCATTCCAACTTATCGTCGTTTTAAGCTGTTGCATTCGTTGTTCCATGGCATTGTGTTTTGAAATATCACCTTCATCCATATATGCACCATAATTTTTCTCATACCATGTTTTTCCTGTTCTAACATATGTCATTTGAGCTAGATCTACATCATTTCCGTTATCACATGTTCTAAAACTTGCATCATTCAATGAAATGGTATCTATGTGGGTATAATGATCTCTAATATATTTACAAAGTGTTTGAAGTGTACGAGTTGTATCAATTCCTCTTTGAAAGTTACCTTCCAATAAACAGTTAATATTATAATATATATGTGATAGACTAACAATGTTGGCCGGAAAATTTAGTCGTGTCACATACACAGAATCAGTTTTATAAATCAAACCTTCAATGCAAAATAGATCATGTCCGCCTATAAATAATGTATATGTATCTGATGTTTCATAAACTGTTAATTTAAGTGATTTGGAATAGTTTGGTAACAAGAGTGTTTTAATTGTCGGGGGTCTTAAAGGTGATTTGGGTGGTATAATTACTGACATTTATATTATATGTTTATATATTCTTTATGTATATTCCCATACATATCATTGATCAAAGAAGAGCTGAACAACTTCTACCATTTTCTCAGGCACAGTCTCAATCCAATAGGCAATTTGCTCTTTCAAGCAATATAACCTGTGCTCCCATTCCTTCTGTTTCGTCTTTTTCACAACGCATACTCCTTTCTTGTCTATACCCCAACAACTAGTGATAGATTTATCAGCCTGTGTATAGTCATCAGGATTAAAGCGAATGAAGACAATGGGACGATGGGCCACATCTTGTGAGAGTTCCATAAGCCGTTTGTTTTCACAGGAACAATCGTAATCCATATGCTGGTTCTCATCTATTTCAGCCATAATTAGATGAGATCCAATATCCAAACATAGATCTGGACGCCGGCGCGAGCAACCATCGGTTACACGTTTATCCGTGCTCCAAGTTTTATCTGAAAACTCTTTCAGAATGTATTCCACTGTCGCGCGTTCCTTGGTTTTGTAGTTGCGTGAATTGGGCTTTTCTGGAAACATATGGACAAAACAGGGTAAGCAATAACCTTCGTATTTTTCACTTACTTGTGTATTACAAAGATATGTAAGACATCGTTTTTTGTAGACATGCAGCATACCTTCTTTTTTATGCGAATAACAATAAATGCCAACAGTTTGTCATTCATAATTGAAATTAGGTTGTGTTTTACACCCTATTTCTTTACAGTGCTTGTTTTTAATATCAATCATGTCTTCAAGTTTGTGTTTAGCACAGTATATGCCATTTGTTTCACTTTCGTAATTGTAATCAGGATATGTAGTACATCCATCAGGATGCTGACACTTTTTTGATTTTACATCAATCATACATTCAAGTTTATGTTTAACACAATATAATCCAATTGATTCTCCTTTATAATTAAACGATGGTTGTGTGTGGCATTCGGACTCTTGACACTTTCGTGATCTAATATCAATCATGCCTTCATGTTTATGCTTAGCACAATAAATTGGAATATGATCATTGATATGATTAAAAGACGGTTGTATTTTGCATCCAGCATATTCGCATTTTTTTGAGTTAACATTAACCATTTCTTCTTTCTTATGTTTCTCACAATATATACCACTTGTTTCCATTTCATAATTGAAATTAGGTGTTATCATACATCCTAATTCTTGACATCTTGGTGATTCAACATTTACCATTCCACTCTTTTTGTGTGTAGTACAATAAATACCTTTCTTTTTACCAATATCATTAAAATGAGGTCTGATTGTGCATCCTGGTTCTTTGCATAATTGATCTTTCACATTAATCATGCCTTCCTGTTTGTGTTGCTCACAGTATATTCCTTTTAATTTTCCTTTAAAGTTAAAGACTGGTAAAGTCATGCAACCTGGGTGCTCACATGTTTTATCTTTAACATTAATCATTCCATCCTTTTTGTGTTCTGCACAATATATACCAAGTTTTTTTCCCTCATAATTAAAGCATGGTTGTTTTGAACATCCTGTATGATCACACTTTTTTGATTTAACATTCATCATACCTTCTTTCTTATGATCATCACAATAAAGGCCTTTTTTACATCCTTCATAGTTAAATACAGGAGACTTATAGCATTCTTTGCATGTTGAATCTACTACATTTACCATTCCGTCTGCTTGATGTTCAGAGCAAAAGATACCCTTTTTTTCATTAGGAAAGTTGAAACGCGGCTGTCTTGTACATTTAGGTTCTTTGCATTTTGACACGGCTACATTTACCATGTTCTCTTTTTTATGTTCTCCACAATAAAGGCGTTCTTTTTCACCTTCGTAATTGAAGGATGCAGCTTTTGTGCAATCTTTGCAAATTCTAGACATTGTTGTTTATGAAAGTCTTTATAAAGTTCATAGAGACTATCAATTTTCTTAGAGAATCCAAGATGATGGATTTTCTAAGATCCTACTGTAAATTCAAAAATTTACAAGTTTGATAAATTTTGTATCGCAAGTGCGATTGTAATGCACGCTTAAAGGGCGCCAGGGAATCGAACCAAATGGGCACCTAAACCGAATCCTGCGCCCTGGCGTGCAGTCAGACCCACAGAGGGGCTCAGCAGATCCAGGATGGCGAACACGGTGGCGGCGATCACGGACACGGTCAGGATCTCCTCCATCTTAGGGGTCTTCATGGGGATAATCACCATGGCCACGGCCACGGCCAGACCCTCCAGGAAGTACTTGATGATGCGAGTCAGCAGCTCGGAAGCAGAAAAACCGTCCATGTTTCTTTATATACCGGGTGTCGGAAAAAATATGCCGAACTTCCAGGCTTTTTTGCAACCAACCGCTGGCGCAGCTGGCGCAGCAACCGCAAAAAACCACAGCCGCAAGCACTGCGTTTAAAGTCAGCCCAAGAGATCCAAGAATAAGCAGAGAACACCATGACCACCGAAGAGAAGAAAGAAGTATTTCTAGAGGCTGATAAGGAGATTCCGGGACAGCATTATGTCTGCATGAGTTTCCTAAGCCCCGAGAAGGTCCTGGCCAACAAGGATCTGTATTTCTTCGGGGAATTTCTGAAGGACTACGAGATTCAGCACAAGATCAAGGCTACCGAGGGTTTCGTGATGGCACAGGTCAATAAGCTTCAGGATTATCTCGCCAAGACCCAGGATGTTCTGGACAATCTTCGGGGAAAAGAGGCCGTAACCAAAGAGGAGCTAGAGAACGCTTTCACCAATGTGAAGGATTCCCGCATTGAACTCAGTAAGAATGTGACTGCTGATCTGGAAGCCCATGTTCGCGCCAATATGTCCGATTTTAAGGCCACTACTATCCAGGATGCCTATGAGACATTCCTGTTCAAGAACAATAAGAAGCTGGAGGAGGACTTCTTTTCCAAGAATGAGTTCCGTACTACCATTCGTGGTCTGAAGATCCGCGGTGTCTATGACACTTATGCTGAGGCTGTGGGGAGAGCAAAGACCCTACAGAAGATTGATCCCTCCTTCAATGTCTATGTGGGCCAGGTAGGCTTCTGGCTGCCTTGGGATCCCAACCCAATGGAGGTGGCCGATCAGGAGTATGCCGATGATCAGCTTAACCAGCTGATGAAGAAGTACAAGGAGAATGAGAGCCAGCGCGATGAGTTTTACGAGGAGATGAAGCGCAACCGTATTGGCGAGAAGAAGACCAAGGAGGCAGCAGCAGGTACAGCTATTGGCGCCGAGCAGAACACTCCTGCAGGCATGTTTGATGGCGAGGATCTGGCTATCCGTCGTAAGCGTGAGCTGGAAGAGGCCCGCAAGGTTGCACACGCATAATCTTCATAACTAAATAACATAATATCAACATACACTTGAAATACTGTATTTTGATATTTAAGGGGCATTCGTAAAGCCAAAATAAGTCTCGCTCATCCATGAACTTATTATGGTTATCATCGCCAAGTGTGCGTTATATTCTAACAATAACATATCCCTATGTTTTCCAAAAGTTATAGAATACACCACAATCCCAACATATTCCTTCTCAACCTCCTGAGCAAAAGAGTCTGATGGAGTGTGTTGGGAATTCCGCTATTTCCAACATATCGCTTCCACCTCTTGGAATTAAAGGCATATTCATAAAGTTCCTTAAGTTTTCAGCAATCCTAACAAATGGGTTCCCCCTCTGAATTAGCCTGTCTGGTTCGTTTCCAGATGTTTCCATTTATAGAAGATCACTTGAAACAGAGGCCCTTACGCCAGATTTTGGAGATGGATGTTGGGAACGCGAAATTCCAGGAACTCATAAAACCTCTCGTGGAAACGAATCAATTTGTGCGATTCTGCAAGAGCGTTAACCACATTCATCGCAAACGCTGGATACTTGTGCCTTTACCCGCGGAAGTGGATGTGGACCTTGTGCTAGCCTTGTTTTGGGAGGAATCCAATGAAGTTCTGGCGGGCCGAATTCTCAGAACACTCCTGCGCTTCCCAACACGCACCCATCCATCTCTTTGGACCAGCGGTGTGAATTTACTCCTGCGTGCCTCCACTGTGGAAGATAAGGAATGTGCACTAGTCATGTTGGAAGCGTTTTCGGACTAGGAAACGGGCTAAAGTGGCTTGGCGTGATGCATATAGATTGTGTTGTTACCATGGAACTCTATATTGCCCCCACTAGTAATCGTGCGCTTGCATGGTACAAAGGTTCCGTGGACTCCTACATGGCTAAGCCCTATGAACAGCGGGATGCCGGTCTAGATACTTTCTGTAATACATCTATTGTGGGAAAACCAGGTGCCACGGAGAAGCTGGATCTGGCTACGAGGGCAGCGGCCTATGATCCTGAGCGTGGCATGTTTCGCGCCTTCCTGCTGATGCCGCGTTCCTCCATTTCCAAGACGCCCATGCGCATGGCGAATTCGGTGGGTCTCATTGATGCAGGATATCGTGGGATTCTGTTGGGAGCCGTGGATTTCCAACAGGAGTTCACCGCTGGTGCAGGGGAGCGGTATTTCCAGATTGTGGGTGCTGATCTTCTGCCCTGGAAGGCCATTCACATTGTGGACGAGATTCCAGGAGGTGCTACACTGCGTGGTGAGGGTGGGTTCGGTTCTACTGGAAAAACAGCCGAGGCATTCCAGGAAATTCCCGCTGTTCCTTCGGAAGCAGGACCCCAACAGATCGTCTTTGATCCCGCGACGAGCACTGTAAGTGTTCAGCTATCCCCTGGTAGTTATTTCAGTCAATAATTCGCGATATTGCATCACCAATGTCTCAATGCCCGCCGAAGCATAAGAGATCGCGTGTCCTCATGAAACCATAAGGAATCAAGTATATCAAGTCGCCCATCACAAAACTGCTCACCATTCCTTGCATTAATGTATGATGGGTCCATATCCAAACGGTTGCGACTTACCTTTATGGTTCGCCAGGCACAGACCTTGGACTTCTTCAGAGACCGATTTCCATAGACCGTATTGGGATCCCCACATCTACGATGATGACAGAAAGTGCAATAGGGACCATTCGCAGGCTTACTGCGCATACGCTGATGCGCAAGCTCATTCTTTCTCCACAAGTTCTCCTTGCCGAGAAAGAGTACGGAATCATCATTCATTGCAGTCATTGTAATTGAAGGAAAGGAAGAAGGAAATATTAGCACAACCACAACCACAGACACACAGACATGCTGGAAATGTCCAGTAACCATTCAATTTTTGTGACTAGAGAACAATAGATTTCTCTTGTATTAATTTTTGCAAAATTGCATATGCAATTTGATAATTGCCACTATTGCTAAACATTCCAGATACCTTTTTTACTTCCGTATTTTGCGCATAACTAGCCAAGTCGCTGTCAATAATTACAACATCTTTTACAGTACCCTTCGGTGTTAAAACCACCATAATGTTGTTATTGTGCAAATCATTATGTAGAATACCCATCTTTCCAAGTGCCTCCACTTTGGAGGTCAATATTTGTTTTGCCTTACTAATGTTCGCTTTGGATGCACCTGGTAACCAATCGCCTAACCGAACTCCATCCACATATTCCATGACTTTTACAATGGTGGATGCATCCGTTTCATCAATGCAGATGAATGTGTCATACAAAACAGGAGTTAATCCGGCCTGTGCCGCCTCTTGAATGACAGTTAAATGCGTTCGCAGGTTTTCGGGAAGTTGCGATTCGTAAAAATAAGCACCGACTTGTTCCATTTTAATCGCAACCCATTCCACTTCTTTAGGAATTCCTTTAAAGTCTAATGACGTTGTTTTCGTGTTTTGTGTGCATTGCGTAAACTGCGCACCAGTTTGCAACCTCTGTAAGTGCTTAACATGCCATAAACTTTATTGCAATGTATATATAACTTTACAATCCGAACTTTGATTCCCACAGTAGATGACGATCATACATTTCTATGAATAGGTGCTCTAAGTTGCAGCAAAGCTTTGGGTAAACCATCTATAGTAGCGGGTTCCTCCTCTTGTATAGGTAATTACCATTGGCTTCATAAACACCAGTGTTTTGCAGTATTGGCCTTCCGCAGTTCCGATTGCACTCTCAAAATTAAATTCGGAGGTTGATTCTTCGGTATCATCCGTTGTTGGATTCTGATTAGCTGCAACAGTATTGGCATTAACAACAATGGGAGCTTCATGCAAACGCACAGTTCCAGCATCTGCAGTTAACGCGTTCTCGCACCATTCAACAAATCGGGATCCCAATGCTTGTACTAAATGCAGACCACCAAATTGCTGACCACGAAAGAATACATCATTGGCATTAATTGCTGTTGTGTTTGTAAAACCATCCACAAAATCCAAATCAATTGCTTGTGTTTGACGATTAAATCTCCAGGGAAATGGCTGGCTAAAACCATCGCTGTTGGTGAAGGTGGCAGGAGTAAATCCAATGGCTCCAGGAAGAGTTCGGGTACCAAAATGACCACGCATAAAAGAGGACATTTTATATTATATATCCAGAAAAAACTTACTCAGCAAGTTAGTACTTTTTCACCTGAATGATGGGTGCCGAGGTCTTCTTCTGGAAGTCCGCGGAGCTGACAGCGTTATTCTCCCCCATGGCCTCCTGGCGCTCCTTTTCGCGCTCAAACTCCGCCGATTTAATCCACAGATCGCGGGCACCAATCTTGAAATCAGGATGGGTCTCCGCCTTGTACCAAAACACGCACTCCTCCAGCTTATTGGACTTGGATCCATTGTGAATCACCAGGCATTCGTAGTTCTCCGTACACTGGTCCATAATCTGACAGAAGAACTCAAAGGTGGGAAAAATGCCCGCGAACTGTTCATAAATACGCTTGCGATTAGCCACCATATTCTCGCGCAAAATGAATACATAATCCACATTACCACGAAGCACAGGTGGAATACCCATAACATATTGCAGGGCCAGAATGTACATAATACCATAATGGCGACCATTCATGAACAGGGAACGAATCCATTTGTCAGTCACCCATTTATTATCGTACATACAGTCATCCATAATTACAAAAGTGCGCCGGTCAATCGCCGATCCGCCTCGTTGCGACTTCTCTTTCATGATCATTTTGGTAATCGTCTGTTGGCGTTTGATCACATTGGAAATCAGGGTGGGATTGAATTCCTCGTGAATCAGGATGCTCGGTACAATTTGGGAATAGAATGCATTTGCACCCTCTGTGCCCGAAAGTACAGTGCCAATTGGAATGGACTTCTTATGCCACAGGAGATCACGGATCAAGAATGACTTGCCCGTATTGCGTTTCCCGATAAAAACAACTACGGAATCATCGGCAATCCGGGACATATCAAACTTCTGGAGTTTCAGATTGCGTGTGGGGCGTGCTGACTCTGCGGCGGAAAGGGAGGGGAGCATGGAGGAGAGTGTAGGAGCACCGGCGCCGCTTTGCATGGTTTTTCTAACGAGCAGCAGCAAAAGAAAACGAGTGCGTTTGCGCAGCATTTGCGCAGAGATTGAATCCTAATAGACTTAAAATTCTCCCCCGAAGGGGAGGATTTCATTTCAAGTCTGCGTTTGCGCACTGGGAAGGTACCCTCGGTTTTCCTTAGAAACTATGGGTGGCCGAGGACGAGGAGGCAGAGGCGGAAGAGGAGGTCGCGGCGGCAGAGGAGGCGCAACTGCAGGAGGAGCGCGTGGAGGCCCACGCCCCTGTAAACCGGCAGTCTCCAAACTCCCAACATCCCTCCAAATCCTTCCTTCGGAAGAGGGTGTACCCGCCAAAGTGACAGAGGCACTCCAGGAATTCCGGAATCTCCAGCCCTTTTTTTCAGCCCTGGAGCGTCTAGCACCGGAAGTAGCCACGCAATCCCGTGTTGGCCGATGCTGGATGGGTGTGTCTGCGGATGCACTACGCGACTTTGTAAGGCCCGATTCCGAGGATGGATTTTCGGGGGAGATTGTGCTTGCGGAGCAGACCCATCCTGTATTTATCAAACGGGTGCATATTCTGGATCCCCTGGACTGTATTGAGGGTGAATGTATGTGGCCGAACGATGGTGCACTTCCTGCGCCCTCTGAGCTCTGGCTAACCGCCCTGGAAAAGCTCAACAATCCTATGAATGAGGCATATGTGGATGCCGTATTTGCCATGATGGCAGATCGTCTCGTAGCTTCCAACACATCCCCTCACTGGCTCCGATGTTTTGGCACTTTCACGGGTCGTGTGGAACGCTATGCATACAATATAACCGAGGAATATCCATCACTGCGTCGGAAGTCATTTTGGACCCGTCATCAGACAATGGGACTCTTTCAACTCCGCAAGGAAGTGGCAAAGGACGAAGGATCACGACGGGCGCGAGAGCCGCTCACGGTGGAGTTCTCGGAATCCTTGGATCTAGCCGAGGGGGATTTTGAAGAACCCGCATTCCCAACATCCGCCCTATCCTCCCCTCAGCGAGGTGGTGCTGTTGCCGAGAATGAGGATGCCGAAATAATTGCGGAGGAAGTGGAGTCTGTGCAACTAACTGCCCCCCGTGTGCGAATCCAAAAAATAGAGGGATCCTCAGATGGCTCGGATACATCGGATGCATCGGAGGACTCGGACGACGATGCCATGGAGTATTTCGCCGAGTTCTCAGATTTTCCCGTACAGGTGACTCTGTTGGAGCGCGCCGAGGGCACAATGGATGAGCTGTTGGATGACTCGGATGTAACGGAAGCCCAGTGGGTGGCCTGGATATTCCAGGTAATAGCGGCTCTTTCAGCGGCCCAACATTGGTTCGGATTCGTCCATAATGACCTACACACCAACAATGTTATGTGGTCGCGCACCGATCAGACCCATATCTATTACCGCATTCATCCCAAGAATGGTGGCAATGGAGCAAAACCCGTTATATACCGCGTGCCAACTTACGGATACATTATGAAGATTATTGACTTTGGTCGTTCGTCCTTTCATTTGCCGGAACCCGCAGGATTCTTTATTTCCGACGCATTTTTCCCTGGCAACGATGCTGAGGCCCAGTACAATTGCGAACCCTTCTTTGATCCTCGTGTCGGCAAGAAGGTGGAACCCAATCCTTCGTTTGACCTCTGTCGCTTGGCGGTAAGTCTGTTGGAGGGCATATTCCCAACACGTCCCACGAATGCTACCCCTGTAAAAATCATGAGTCGCGAGGGTCCCAAGACTTATGCGGAGACCGTGAGCCCTCTGTATAATTTGATGTGGGAGTGGCTCACGGATGACGAGGGCAAAAATGTCCTGCGTGAGCCCAATGGAGAGGAGCGCTATCCTGATTTTGATCTGTATTCGGCGATTGCTGCGGATGTACACCGCGCTGTTCCCAGCTTTCAGATTGAAAAGCCCCTGTTTGTCCACGCCTTCAAATATGGCGGGGATGTAAAAGAGGGCGAGACCATCTACGACTTGTGGCTTTGAAGATCCAAAATGCGTGATAGTTGATTTGCAATATACAAGAGCGAACCGGAGTTTTCTATTGTGTATTGGCATACGAAGGAATCCAGTTCATGTTCTGTGGCAGTTTCCAGCGGTTCCACTGTGGGCCGTTGGACACGAATTGTATTCACTGCTGCATGGGGGAATCGCATACGCAGATGAAGGAGTTCATCCAGGAATCGCCAATCGCTAAGGATCCAATGAGGTGTGTTGGGAGCACGGATTCGTTTAGCCCAAATCGCAGGGTCGTTTTCCTTTGCTTTAGTGGTCTCAGCGTGATAAATGATGAGATCCCTTACTGTAAGACCGTCGGATAGTTTGCGCGCTTTTCCATGAGGAGTATCCAGTTCGGCGCGATCCAAATCATAAAGTTTTGCCACTTCGTCTTTCACAGCACCGGCAAAGGAATTTCGCGTTACTAAATGGTGTCCGAGTAAATTGGTTAGAATATCGGCGGTAGTATCCTTGCCGGATCCGGCATATCCTGAAATAAGCCAGATTGTTTGTGGTGTCTGTGGTATCTGTGGTGTTTGCGGATATTCTTCCATTATATCCATATACAGGATATTTATTATGCGTATATATCCTTCACTTTTGCGGGTCTAAAATAAAGAAGGAATATACATGCAACAAAATGGACTTATATTCTTTGCCAACACCAGTCCCTTATCTTATTCCACCAGAACCAAGACCACAACCGCAAGTTCCAACCCCAACAGAACTCCAGATTCGCCAGTTGGAATTGTCGGAGACGGAAAGGGAGGGTACCGAGTTTATTCGGCTCATTGATCGCCTGGAATTTGAGTTACGGGAGACCGAGAATCCCCAACGCTTTACGGAACTGTATGTGCAACTGTTGCAATGCCAGCGAATTGCCAAAGATCGGTTTGAACAGACGGAGCGAATCGCGGATATATGGCGAGGTGCGGATTTCAATTTGGGTATGTTTTTGAGTGGTCTGGGACCAGCGCGAATTCAGCGGATGCGTGAACAGGCCGCCGAAGTAGTGGCTCAACAGGAACAGATGCGAAGAAGCATGGAGGAGGCGGCGGAACACCAACGGCAATTTATGGCGGGTGTAGTGGCTGTGCCAATTTCCGATACACTGTATTCTGTGCCTAGCGGGGGTGCCGCAATTACATTTCCTGCGCCCTCAGAACTCGGACTATCCACTGCACCAACAACGATTATGGAACTTATTTCCCGTGTGGAGAATGAGGCACAGAAACAGGCGCTCGGTAAACTCCTGCTTCGCAATGAAGCCAATCAAATGTATTTATCTTCCTATGAAGCCAACACAGTTCTACGCGGTCGCGGATCAGAAGTGGAAGGAACTTTTGAAGTGCTGGGCACCATTCGGAATGGAACCAGAGAATCCTATAGCGTTAAATGGTATAAATGGTCTATTGGAAAACCATCCTTTTGGTGCAATTGTCCGGATCATAAATTCAATTCGGCACGCAAAAATATGGTATGCAAGCATATCTGTTTCCTGATAACCAAGGTGGGTCGCATCATGGATCCGGCGTTTTTTGGTGAGCACAGTCATATGTTTACACGGGAACAGCAGGAACTATTCCGACAAGCTGTAGGAAATGCGGCAATCTTTGCGGATGGTGCAAGAGAACGCGAGAGGCTGGCTGCAAGACAGTCCTCGTTTCCAACACCCGCCTCATCCTCTTCCTCATCCTCCATGGATAGGCGTGCTCAGTTTATGGAGACACGGCGACCTGTTGGTGCTGAGGATGCGTGCCCCATTTGTTATGATGAAATGGGGGATACAGCTTGTCTGAATTGTCCCACATGTTCCAACAATGTACATCGTGCCTGTATGGAGGTCTGGTTGGAGCGGAATCGCACATGTGTATTTTGCCGATCGGATGTTTGGCGGGCTTGGCTATAAGCAAATTATTATGGGTGAATGAGTAGAATGGCCTTGGTCAAGAAAGTATATGCCGCAGCAATCTTTTTGCTAATTGTGGGAGGCATGGCCTGGGGCTGGATAGGCATGAAGGGCAAGAATCCTGTAACGCAGGCACTTGGCAAGTATGCCTGGATTGTGTATGGGCTTGTGGGACTTTCGGCAATCGTTGTGTTGGCCACGGGCCGTAATGCATATTATCCATTCCTGGGGCCCACTGTATTTCCTTGCGCGGCTCTGCAGGACAAGGTGCCCGAGAATGCAAATACGGAGGTGGAAGTGCAAGTGCGACCCGGTTCCAAGGTGTTGTACTGGGGGGCTGAGCCCTCCTCGGAACCTATGAAGGCCCTGAAATCCTGGAAAGAGGCGTATGGTCATTTTGAGAATGTGGGTGTGGCCACTGCCGATGCAACCGGAAAGGCTGTACTCCGGCTCCGAAAGCCACAACCTTACAAGGTGCCCCTGAAGGGTCGTCTGGAAGCCCATGTGCATTACCGCATTTGCATGGAAGACGGATGGATGTCTCAGGTGGAAACTCATACTCTGTTTTCCGAGCCATTCATTGATTTCCCTAAGATTGAGGCTTTTCAGAATCCTCCTGCAGATCCTACACCCACTCCTACACCCACTCCTGAGGTTCCCAATGTGCCCGTAGTTGCCACAACACCCGAACTGCCAGTGATCGCCGATCCAGTTTCTGGGCTTCCTACAGCTGTCCCTGCGGATGTTATGCCTGCCGCAGAAAAGAAAGACATAGAGGGATTTAGCAATGAGCCTCTTTACAGTTCTTCCGCAGCTGCCGGTGCTCCTCTTGGCCGCGTAGAGGCGGAGGATCCTCGGCTGCTGCGTCTCCGTTCCTCAGTTGAGGCCGATTCCATGAAAGTGGATGATTCCATGGGATTCTTGGAAGGTGTGGGATTCACTGGCACGGATCTGGATGCAGCTTTCCAGCCTTCTCTGCGTCCCGTTGGTGCTCCTGCACGCGCTTGGGGTGCAAATCTTCAATAAATGAAAATGAAAATGATATTGAATATATGTTGGAAATTCGGAACTTCCTACATAATTATATTGAATTCTATTGTTTTTGCAATGCAATTTTACATGGTTTCCTCCACAGTGCGATTACCGCCACGGGAGTTGATGAAATCGCGCTGGGCAGGGGTAGTGCATACGCAGCCACCACCGCAGCTAAAGCTGGCACCGCAGCACTCAGGCTTGCACTGGTTATTTTTGAAGATAAAGAGGTTGTCGGGGCCAAGTTTCACTTCGGGACCCAGCAGGGGCTCATTGGGGGACTTTTCACGCCATTCGGACATACCACCCTTGGGCATCTTCTTCAGATTGTCATAAATGCCGATAGCCTCATAACCGGCACCGGCATTGGCCGCATTGGCCGCCCAGTTCATGAAGGCCTCGCCTGAGGGCACATGAGTGGCATAATTTACATAGCCACTTAGCATGAAGATATTGGCCAGCAGAAGCAGACCGAACATTACAAGGACAAAGGTAATCCGAGGGGACATTTCTATATTACAGGCCGGTTTTTAGGAGTTGGGAGCAAGAGCTTGCAACACCCATCCATAGGTTTCGTGAATTTGCTGAATTCCCACATCTGTAAAATCACGAACCAATTCTCCAGTAATGAGCCGGAATGTACCGCGATCCGTAATTATGGAATGCCATGTGCCCACATACGCCTTCGGTGCCCCCGCTGCACCCTGAAGCCATGGTTCACGCTGGCTCTTGCGGCGCCATACAGCCCTAGACATAGGTCCTGTTACCTCATCCACCTCACTTCCCGCCAATTCCACAACTCCTAACACACGACTAGATCGTTCCTGTTCATCTAAAACCGTATCACCGGGACGCAGGCGCGATATCTCTGTCCATTGATTGGGTCCAGTTTGCACCAGGGTCGCCGGATGCAGACCAGCTTCCCCAGTTGTTACCGCCTGTTCCGGTTGCCAGGATGCACCGGGATTCAAGACCTTAAATACATGCTCATTCCATTGCATCTGGGTTTCGGCCCCCAATTCCTCCCAATCCGCAAACAAGGTCACACCTCCTGTGGCATTTTGCACAGGAATACGATTTGTTGAGGTATTCAGGCAGTATAGGCGCATGGTTGCGGCTCTGCAGCGGTGAGCCCGTGGATGCGTTGCCACAGGGATTGGTTGGCTATTTTCCCACACAATATGTGATCCCGTAACACGAATTCCATCCAAGGTATAGAGATCTGGAGTGAATTGTAGGAATTTCAGAGTTGCCGTAACTTTCCCACATCCCTCCCCCAACTCCTCTCCAATCTTGACGGCTGCCATAGGCTTCGTGGAACCATCCGCAAGAAGGACGGGTGTGGTGCCATCAAAACAAAAGGTGGCTGCCATACCACCCACTGCTGCTCCCATGCCCGCCGTTACCAGGATTCCAATCACACCGAGAATAACGGGAATTACGGGCCATAAAAAGAGGAATAAGAACAGCACAATGGCCACAAGAATTACCAGAATTATAATGACGATTTTTATGATGAGATCCATAGTGGAGAGTATTGCACTCACCATTGCCATTGATTGGTAAAGACTATTTGCAGCAACTCCCCAAATGCGCGATAAGGATGTCTGAAGACGCTGAAATGTCATGGCAAACCGGTGCAGCACGGCCTGATAACGGTTTTCAAAAATAGAGAAGATTTTATTGAAAGATGCCATAAGTTCTTGCATAATTCCCTGAATCACATGGACGCCATTTATGCTACCCATAATTCCATCCGTTGTAAGTTGGAATACATTCATAATGGGAACCAGAACGACTTGCAGGGTTTCACGAATGAGCTGCGTAAATTGGGATGTAAAGTTATCCTGCATAAATTGGAACCGGGATCGCGGATCATCCGGTGGTTTATACATAAATGCTGTCATCATGTAAAGTGGATTGGACCGATATGCCGGCCAGTTTTCCATAATTTCAGTATACTTCCCTAATCCGAAAAACACGGCAAGTAAAAGTGTAAAACATGCTGTTAAAACAGCTATTTGTGTGATGGATCCTTCTTCTGAGGACTTCTCCATTCTCCTTGTATGGGCAAGCGGTTTAGGAATTTCGTGACACTCCGTAGAAAGATGGTGGCAACACGGCGATGCCCTTCAGGCAAATTCTATCGCAAGACTTTTACTCGTAAGGGTCGCCGTATTATGGGACGCTGCATTCGTAAACAGACCACTGCTCGTGTAACTTCGCGCAAGTTTGCGGCGGCTACCCGTCGCCGCATGGGAATTCGTATGCGGGGATTTCGCAAAAGCAAGCGGGGTGTTCGCAGCTGTCCCAAAGGCAAAGTCCTGCGGGCAGCCTATGTGCGTCTAACCAAGCGCGGAAAACGCGTGGCCGTGCCGGCCTCCTGCATTCCTGATGTAGGCGCTGCAGGCAAGGGTCTGCGTTCCGGTAAACCCGGTATTGGCACATTGAAAAAGGGAAATCTGGTGCGCTTTGGATACCAGAAGATTGCCGGAATGGATGTGGCTGCACGCCGTGCAGCTCTCCGCAAAGGTGTGGCAGCATATGGAGCACTAACTGTGTGGCGCAAACTGAATGCACTGTCCATCTATACCCGGCGCACAAGCCCCGCAACAAGTCGTGCTGCCAAGGCTGATATGGATTGGGTTCGCGCTAGTTATTTCTAATCCACTCATTCAAGTGGATTAGAAATAACTAGCACTAGCACCTAGATTGCCCAATCTTCGGATTGGGCAACCTGGGTTCGCGCTACTTGGGGTTTAAAAGCGTTCTAAACATACTGTAGGAAATGGGGAATTTTTTAAGCAATTGGCCTAAAGTTGAAATAGAAGAAGTGGATCCTTGCCTAGGCTTGGAAGGCGAGGAATTGGAGAAATGTAAGGCAGCAAATGCTACTCCTGAAAACACCGAATCACCTACAAACACCACGGAGAGTCCTGTAGCAACCAAACTCCCAACAGAAGCATCCACAACTCCTGAAGCAACAGAAGCATCCACAACTCCTGTAGCAACCAAACTCCCAACAGAAGCATCCACAACTCCTGAAGCAACCAAACTCCCAACAGAAGCATCCACAACTCCTGAACCTGCAGCACCAGCAGCAGGTGGAAAACACAGACGCCGAACATACAGAAAGCGAAAGCGCGCACCTCGTAAACAAACCCGAAAACCCGAAAGTAAGTAAACGGTAGAGAGGGCATGGATGCCGCAAAAGAAATGTTATCCTCAACAGCCATAACGGAATGGCGAGAATCCCTAACCGGATCTATGATACGGTTCGGCATTCTCACTGCAATATTTATTGGAATTTTAGTGGCATTCATGGTCACTGGCAATATTCAATTTGTGATCAGCGATTGGTCCCGGTACAGATGCAGTCCTTTCATTATGCCATTTGCCCAATTCTTTGGATATGATCCCGCCCAGAATTTCCAGTTTTGCGTAAAAACACTTATGCAGCAGGAATCCGGTACATTTTTCCAGCCCATCTATGCTTTGTTGGGACAATACGGATCCTCCCTAGGAGGGGTAGTAGATACAATTAATTCGTTTCGCAGTGCTCTGGGCACATTTCGCCTGTCCACAAGCAACTTTGTTGGTGGAGTAATGGCTAAAATACAGTCCCTTATTTTCCAGATCCGCATAACATTTATGCGTATGCAAACACTAATGGGCCGCGTATATGGAACGATGTATTCCATAATTTGGATGGGCACTTCGGCAATTACGGCGGGCACTAGTCTTGCGGACAATAGTCTTGTGAATTTCATGTTTGAATTCTGTTTTCATCCGAAAACCAAGGTGCGCCTTATTACCGGTGAGCTCCGAGAGATTCAGCAGATTCGTGTAGGAGATGTGTTAGATGGCGGAACACGCGTAACTTCCACACTCCGTTTTGATGGCACAAGGACTCCAATGGTCCAAATTGGACCCGATATTCTGAGTGCGGAGCATCGTGTAATGTGGGAGGGCGAGTGGATTCCGGCACACCAACATCCAGCTGCGATCCCAACATCCTCCCTCCCCCTCCTTATTTGCCTCAATGTGACGGGACACGCCTTCCAAACTGCCGCGGGACTTTGCGTGGCGGATTATGATGAATCCTCGGACCCCACGACAACCCAGGATGCCCAACAGATTGCCGAGGTCCATCTCAATGGAGGGATTGCGGGTGTACCCAGTGCGGACTACAGCCTCGGCATAGATCCTGAAGCCGAACTCTGGATGCAGGATAGTAGCTGGAAACGCATCCACTCCCTACAGATTGGTGATATGATATACGGCGGGGCAATACTTCAGGGGTTGGTGGAGGAGGAATGTAGGGATGTGAGGAATTATGGAGGTGTCGCGGTTTCTGCGGCACAATTGGTGTATGTGGATGGACTTTGGCGGCGTGCGGAAACCCTGCCTATGGTGGCCGCAGAAGAGGCAGGCGTATTAATACACTGTATTACGGACCGCGGGTCACCCCTTTTTGTACGCAATCCTGCCCAAAAGGCACCGATTGTTGTGCGCGATTATCGTGAGGTTGCGATACCGGATATGGAGGAACCGTATTTGGCTGCTTTGGCAGCCGTGGCCGAAAATTGAAAAGCTGACGCCGCTTCAGGTTCGGAATGTTGGATATTTGTGATTTCCTTTCGTATTTCTTTCAAACTCCCTGCAATGAACATCCTTTCTTTCCTTGAGATCAAGCGATACCAGTCCTTTGTAGGGATTCGTATCGCTCCTACAGTTTCCCCCCAGCGTCACTTTCACATTGCGTTTCTTCTGGATGTGAGTGGAAGCATGAATGGAGAACGCCTGGATACCGTGAAACGGACTCTGAAGCTCTTTGCAGATCAGATGCAACCCGAGGATCGTGTTTCCATTATTACCTACAATGCCGCCGCAACTGTAATTTGCAACAAGGAGAACCGTGATCATTTGCGGCTTCATGCGGATCACCTGCGTGCCGAGGGGGGCACGAATATGGAGGCGGGGATTCTGGCGCTGACTTCGCTGGACCTGGCGTCTCTGGATGCCGTGTTTCTGCTCACGGATGGCGAGGTGAACCAGGGTATCTCTAGCATCCGAGGTCTGGAGACACTGGCGCGTGTTACGGCCTTTGAGAATCATAAGATTCCCGTGTATACTCTGGGATACGGAGAGGACCATAATGCCAAGCTACTCCAGGCAATTGCAGTGGGAACCCGTGCTTCCTACACATTCGCCGAGACGCATGAAATGATTCCGTCCGTTGTGGGCAGTATTCTGGTGGCTATGCGGGATGAGGTGGTGCGGGGTCTGGCACTTTCGTGGGAGGGAGGAGCGAGGTGTTGTGAGGCCGGTGCAGCAATGGGTGCCGCGGAATATTGCGTGGGTTCCATTATTGCCAACAAACCTCAGTGGGTTGTCCTGGATGGCCCTGTAACTGCGCTTTCTGTCAAACCGCATGGCGGAGATTGGATGCCAATTCCTCTGGGCGAGGCCGTAGAGGATCTGGCAGTTCTAGAGCAGTGGTATCGCGCCGAGGCGGTGCGTGTATTTACTGCAGCGGAGGAGCAGTCGCCCATGGCAGCTCTGGCGGCGCTGCAAACTCTGGAAGATGCCATTACAGCCTCGCCCGTGGCGGACTATCCACTTCTTCTCCGCATTCGTGCTGAAATCGCCGAGCAGCGCGAGCACTTTGATGTGCTTGCAGCGGCACCTCCTCCACCACCGCCTATTGTTACTGGTGCATTCGGTGTAGGTGGAGGGTTCCTAATGCGCCAAAATGCCGGTGCATTCACCAGCATGTCTACAATTCCCCATGCCCCGCTCTTGACGCGCCACATTTCCAACACGGCCGCATTTGCCACCCAGCGAGGCGGGGAGTTCAATTCACCCACACAGCGGCAGGTGTCAGGAGCTATGGTAAACAACTACTATTCTCGCGGCAGTGGTGACAGTCAAAGCAGCCAGGAGGATCCACATGTAGCCCACACAGCATCCGGTGGAATTACACTCCCATAATAGAAATGAGTCGGCAACTGGAAACCTGTCCCTGCAGAGAAACCGCGAAAAATACATCACCAGGAGGTGCCAAGGATGCCTCGGAAACTACGGCATCACGTGGTGGCGTGGCCGAATATGCATATCGCGGAAATGCCTGTACTTTTTCAACCTATGCAGATCGTTATCGCTACCTGCGCGGAAAGGCGGCATGCAATCCTGCCACAATAACCTTCCCTTGCTGCACGGCCACTACACTCGCATGCAATTGCACCGAAGTATCCTAAAAAAGTGATTATGAACACCACGATATTCCCATAATCCCAACATTACCAACAGATTTCTCCCCATGTCCATTCCCATAACCAATATTCTCAATGTCCGTTATGGACTCCGAAAACTCCTACAAAATCCGACGCATCATGCATCCGAGGCGGCGATTCCCAAATCCGATTTAGAGCCGGCAAAAGAGCCGGCGATTCGCGCAATTATTGCCGACGCAGCGGCAGCCATTGTGCGTGACCCCACACTCCTGTTGGTAGATAGGTATACCCCCCAGGAGTTGCGGAAGGATTGGGAGGCCCTGGTGAAAAAGGCGGTCTTGGAGGGGGGCGAGATAGTGCCCATGGACAGCCGGTCACGACCCGGTCACAAACTCCTGGATCACTACATGCCCCATTTCTTTGCCGTAACGAATCATCGCGGTACATCCGTACAGTCCATGATCACCCAGGAAGCGCTGGAAAAGGCCTTGCTGGCCAATTTAGCCATGCATTCCACGCCCTACAAAAGCGAGATTCGGCGGATGTTGGTTATGACGGCGGGTCTCAGCAATGTGACAAAATACCGCGCCATTGTAGCCAAGGGAATTGTGGAGTTTTATAGTGCTCGTTATGCACAGTGCCGCGTGCTAGATCCTTGCATCGGATGGGGAGGGCGGATGTTGGGAGCTCTGGCGGCGGGGACCGAGTATGTAGGATGCGAGCCCGATCCGAATACTGTGCGGGGATTGCGGGGCATTCTGGCAGATCCTGCACTTCCAACATCTGTCTCTGCAAACGCGCTCGTTGTGGATCAGCCGGTGGAAGCTGCATGGGCCACGCTGCGCGAGAGGGGACCCTATCAAATGATCCTGACTAGTCCCCCGTATTTCAATTTGGAATTGTATACTGCAGGGGAGCAGTCGGTTGCCCGATTCCCAACATGGTCCCAATGGGTAGCTGGATGGCTGAAGCCCGTCATTCTCGGATGTTTGGGGCTACTGGAGGAGGGGGGCGTAAGTTGTTGGTCGGTCAAGAATATTCGGACGGATCGCGAATATCCGCTGGCGACTGAGGTCCACCGGATTCATGAAGAGGCAGGATGGGAACTCCGAAAAACCGTGACACTGCGGGGATCTGCACGACCAGGTGCAGGGCGTGTAGCAGGTGGCAAAGAGACGCGGGAATCCGAGGAGGAGACATATTGCTTCATGCGGAAAGTGTGATGCAAAATTGGGGAATGATTTGGGAATGCCTATGGACGATCCTGATGTCCAGGCAATTAAGGAACGCACTAGGGTTCTCCAATCCACTAAGAATTGGTGGATTGGAGAACCCTAGCTCTAGTACTAGACATTTCCAATCCACTAAGAATTGGTGGATTGGAAATGGCTAGAACGTATGCATATTTTTGTGCACGATGGGTTGGCATGGAAAGGTATTCTGCATTGACACCTTGGGGTAGGGAGGCAGTCCTGGAAATGGCGAATGATAAGATTGAACTTACATTGCGTGCATTATGTGCTAGGCAAGGAAAAACGAAATAAGAAGTCTCTTGAGAAACTGTAGAAATGAGTCGGTGGTATGACGGATCCCGGCTAATATACTGGGACAATAGCAATCAAGATCTCACAATTCCTGGGAACTTGATTGCTTCTAATATATCGGTAAATCCTGGATCTATAAGCACATTGACCAATTTATCTACTGTAAATTTGGCAACAAGCTCACTGTTTATTACAGGACCACCCATTGATTCAACTGTTGTTGGAGCACTTGCATGGAATTCCACAACTCGCCAGGTGGTTTGGAATCCTATTGGTGGCCGTACAGGTGCTACAGGTCCTACAGGGTTTGGAGCTACTGGATTGCAAGGTGCGACTGGTTCTACTGGACCGACTGGCAATACAGGTCCTACAGGTGCTACAGGCCCCACAGGTGCAGGTGGAACGGGAGCTACAGGTCCAAGTGGTTCAACAGGTCCTACAGGTGCAACAGGTCCAACTGGTGCAGGTGCAACAGGCCCCACCGGTGCTGGAACATCCTTTGCAAATGGATCTGCACCTGGTGATTATGTTATATGGACCGGATCTCAATATGCTGTTGCGAGCACTTCCATTAAATTGGGAAGTTTTGCAGGTGCATCCAATCAAGGTGCCAATAGTATAGCAATTGGATTTCGGGCAGGTGCAAGTAGTCAAGGGGCATCTGCAGTTGCAATAGGTCCATACGCAGGCTTGAGTAGTCAAGCTGCAAGTTCCATCGCTATCAATGCCATAGGAACTTCATTAAATCCGGCAAATTATGGATTATTTATTAATCCGATTCGTAATGATACTTTATCCAATTCTGTGCAATCCGCAAGTTTTGTTGACTCCAACCTTCACTTCTTTTTGCCATTTAATGGGGATACATCCACTGCTGCAACCTACCTGGATGCCGGACCCAATAGCAACAATTTCACTCGGTATGGAGGCACAATTGTAAGCCAAAGTGGACGCATCGCATACAATGGCGTTGGTCAAGGCAGCAATGTATTATATCGCTCAGACTCAATTACAAATATAAATTCATGTACATATGCATGTTGGCTATATATGTTAAGTGTTCCAACATCATATGATTGTATTATTTTTTCGCGAGGTTCGGGTTCCGTTTGTGGAATAAATTTTAGCGGTGCACTTGATTTGGATCATCATTGGAACAATGGATATTATGGATCCGGATCACTTGTTACAGTGCCCCTAAATGCATGGACACATGTGGCAGTTGTCATTACACCAACAGCATCGTATTGGTATAAAAATGGTGTTTTAACTGAGACAAAAACACAGGGGTATACTCCCGCAAATTTAAATGAGTTCTGGGTGGGTGTGGATAGTTTTCCAGATCGCAATTTACCAGGATATATTGATGATGCGATGTTTGCACGCCGCGCATATTCGGGGACTGAAATAGCCGAATTATATAATTTAAGTGTTGCAGATCATACAGGCTTGCCAAGCATTGGCGAATCCTATCCATCAGGAAATCATTATTTGTTATTTAATTCAACTACAAATGAAATAACTTATGCACCACTGGGTGGGAATGGGGCAACCGGAGCAACTGGACCGACAGGATTGCAAGGTCCTACAGGCGCCACAGGCGCTACAGGTCCAACAGGCCTAAGTCTCACAGGGCCTACAGGTCCTGCTGGAAGTGGTGGCGGTGATCCCTCTCTTATAGAATGGACACTGATGTCCGATCTCACAGGTCTAACAGGTTCCGCCTCCTATATTTTGAAATGCACATCCTCCACAACAGTGTTTGGTGGTTTCAGTGGATATAATTCCACAACAGGTCTATTTACGAATCCTGATGTTAGCACCATATTGGTTGCCGCTGATGTCCAGATTGCAGCCCAGCAGGGCAATTGGGACATTGAATTCCGGCGATTCCATACAGTTTCTGGACAAGATACCGGCATTTATCGCAGTTACACCTCTGTATATGCAATTAATTCATATCATCAGACAATTTATCTGCGACCTTCGGAAGCCTTCTATGTACAATATAATATAGAGGGACCAACAGGATATTACCTGAGCTCTACTGCAACTAAAATACAAATTGCCCGACTATAAAGGGTTTCTTCGTTCCCCGGTAAGGATTATTAATCGCTGTATGCATGTAGAATATGTCGGTCATTACGCCCGCGGCATATATGTATAATGTCCGTAAGTTCCGTGGAAGCATTACGGCCAATTCATCCGTGTTTATTGATGTAAACAATGATGTGTACTATTCTGGAACAAATACAAATGCATTGCCGTCCTCGGTATCCACACCGACACAAATGAATTTAGGTGGCAAAAAGGGCCGATGTGTAGTAACCACTAGTGCATTTACACTGATTGCTTGTACGGATGGCACAGTATATATTATTAACGCAAGCACTTCCGGTGTCCCTACACAAATAGTTATACCAGGTAGCCGTTTGGGGGTTTCTGTAGGTGGTGGATCGTACGGACATCGCGGATTTATTGTCTGTACAGACGGAACGCTGTGGCAAATTAGCGGAACCAGTACACCCACAAATATAGATATAGGTGCCTATTCTGCTGTAGATATTTTAGTGGGTGATGCTGCCAATTTAATATTATGTTCAGATGGCACATTATTGTCATATGGTGGCAATGACCAGGGGCAGCTTGGGCGTCCAAGTGTAAATATAGGCACTCCTACACCCATAAACTTGACTGGAAAAACGGTGACATCGTTCGGTGCAGGAGGGTGGCATTCGGCAGTCACCACATCCGATGGATTGCTGTATGTATTTGGACAAGGAGGAGATTCCGCAACAACCTTGGGTGTGGATCAACCGGTTCCAACACAGTTAAGTATACCTGGTGGTCGCCTAGCTGCAGGTGTAACATGCGGCCCACGAAATACTTATGTTGTATGTACGGATGGCACCTTGTTTGCATGTGGCCAAAACAACGGTATGATGGGAAATGGATCAACATCCACATTAACATCCCTAACCCAGATTACAATTCCAGGTGGAAAACTGGCAGTTGGAATTGGTGCTGGATCGGATCATGCGATTTTGCTCACCTCGGATGGAACCCTTATGACAACAGGTAGTGATGGATCAGAACAGCTGGCCAATGGAGCATCAGGATCTACGAATACATGGACTGCTATCACTTTAACAACACGCTTATACTCTCCTGACCCAGTTCCGGAACCCATTACACAACCTGCACTTTCTAAATCCGTATTTGCCAATAATTACTTTGTGTTGGGACCAAGTGGAACTGTAGGAAGCATTGGTGCATCTGGAGGATATGTGGTAATTGAGGGATTAACGGGTGGTGCCGGTGCTACAGGACCTACAGGTGCTAGCGGTACTAGTGGTTCAACGGGAGCGACTGGACCCACAGGTGCAGGCAGTTCTCTTGATTTGACCACACTAAGTTCAGCTGCAGTTCTTTTCAATAAAAATGCAACACTTGCAGGCATTGACGATTTCACATTCACACCCACATCTCCTGCAGGTTGGAGTTACGCTCTTCAACCAGGGATTACAGGAAGTGCGGATGGGTTTGCACTAGCGTCAGATTCGGCAGGAAATGTATATGTTGGTGGTATATTTACTGCTGCAGGAGGCATAAGTGCTTCTAACATTGCGAAATGGAATGGATCTTCCTGGTCCGCACTTGGAACGGGTGTTAACAATTATGTATTTGCCATAGCAATTGCACCCAATGGAGATGTATATGTAGGTGGTGTTTTTACAACTGCGGGAGGATCTTCCGCCAACCGAATTGCAAAGTGGGATGGCTCCACCTGGTCAGCTGTTGGAACGGGGTTTGATGGAGCATGTCGTGCTCTTAGATTTGATTCAGCGGGCAATTTATACGCAGGTGGTGACTTCTCCACAGCAGGTGGAACTAGTGCTGCACGCATTGCTGTATGGAATGGGTCTACATGGTTCGCATTAGGAACAGGTCTAGCTGGTGCATCCCCTGGCCGTTGTTACTCTATTGAGATTGATTCATCCGACAATGTATATTTTGGTGGTGAATTTACTTCAGCAAATGGTGTATCTGCGAATTATGTGGTTCGGTATAGCAGTGGAACATTTAGTGCTCTTGGAACTGGAATTGGAGGTGCAACTTCTGTAAATATTGTAAAATTAATTGGCGGCAATTTATATGTAGGTGGCACTTTTACATCTGCAGGCGGAAATTCCGCCAGCAATATTGCTGTTTGGAATGGATCTGCTTGGTCAACACTTGGTTCTGGATTTAACAACGCATGTTTAGGAATTGCTGGAACTAGTACATCATCCATTTATTTTACTGGAGGCTTTACAACTGCTGGAGGATCCTCTGCAAATTATGTTGCTATATGGAATGGTTCGGCATTTTCGGCAATTGGAAGTGGTTTCAACTCGTTTGGACGCGCATTGTTATATAATTCAGTAAGAAGTCAGTATTTTTTTACAGGCCTATTCACAACGGCGAATGGTTCTGCGGCAGCAGGAATTGTTGCCTATTCAATGCCTGCCAGTTTGAATAATGAACTCTATGTTGCTGGTAATTTTACACTCACAAGTTCATTAACTCTTTCAAACATACCTTATATATCAACACCCCAACAGTATCTTACTTATAATTCCACAACAAAACTTGTAAGTTATTCGGCTATTTCTGGAGGTGGTGCTGGAGCAACTGGCGCTACAGGTCCTACTGGTGGCACTGGAGCCACAGGTGTCACAGGACCTACCGGTGCAACTGGTGCGGGAGCAACCGGACCTACAGGTGCAGGCATTAATGTATCAACGATTCCAAATTCATCTATTTTGTTCAATATAAGTAGTTCTGTAACAGGGTTTACCGGATTCACATTTACTCCTGGAATGGCGCAATATTTGCCTGGAACACAAACATGGTCATCCTTAACAACAGGAACAAATAGCACTGTATTTACAATATTTATTGATTTAGATAATTCAGTTTATATTGGTGGAGGATTCAATACAGCTGGTGGAACAACTGCTAATAAAATTGCAAAGTGGAATGGTTCATCTTGGAACACATTGGGATCTGGATTTAATGGAAATGTATACTCAATCATAAAAGGACTTGATAATACATTATATGCAATAGGAGACTTTACAGAGGCGGATGGTACATCCGCAAATTATGTTGCAAGTTGGAATGGTTCATCATGGTCTGCTTTAGGATCAGGACTTAATATAACAGCATTTGGAGGAGCAATTGGGCTTGACGGATCATTATATGTTACAGGTAGTTTTACTACTGCTGGAGGCATATCCGCTGAAAAAATAGCAAAATGGGATGGTTCATCATGGTCAGCCTTAGGATCTGGATTTAACGATACAGGAAGATCTATTGCTATCGGATCAGATGGATCGGTATATGTAAGTGGTGAGTTCACTGTTGCTGGCGGATTGACAGTTAACCGTATTGCAAAATGGAATGGTTCAGCATGGTCAGCCTTAGGATCTGGATTCAATGCAAGATCATTAGCAATACATTATGGCTCAGATGGAAACTTATATGCAGGAGGAGACTTTTCAACAGCTGGAGGTAATGCAATTACAAGAATCGCAAAATGGGATGGCTCGTCGTGGAGTGCAGTTGGAACAGGCGTTGATGCTGAATGTTTTTCAGTATATTATGGACAGAATGGAATATTATATGCGGGTGGATTATTCACATCAGCAGGTGGTCAACCTGCAAGCAGGTTGGCACAATGGGATGGCACATCTTGGAGTTCTATGGGAACTGCATCCGGCTCTATAACAGTAATTCGTGCAATAACAATATCTAATGATGGAACATTATATACCGGTGGATTGTTTTCTGATATAGATGGAAGTCCTACAAGTTCCAACATTGCATCGTGGTCAGCCTTCACTCTAGAAACGACAACTGGAACACAGTATATTAATGGAATTTCACAAATATATGGACTTGCCCTAATGCCATCAATTACTCAACCAACTGGGGAATTTTCTACAACAACATTGTGGGTAAGTTCTAATAAATTAATGTTTGGAAGTTCTATTTTTGAGGGAGCAACAGGTGCAACTGGTACATCAGGTGTAATAGGTGCTACAGGACCAACGGGCACTGGTGGAGCAACTGGTACTACAGGATCAACAGGTGCAACGGGTACAACAGGCGCAACCGGTATAACAGGTGCAACTGGACCCACTGGCCTAGGAGATACAGGTGCGACTGGATCAACAGGTGCCACAGGAGCTACAGGACCAACAGGCCAAGGTGATACAGGACCAACAGGCGCCTCAGGTGTAACAGGACCAACCGGATCTACGGGCGTAACAGGCGCAACCGGTCAAGGAGCCACAGGACCTACAGGAGTTACAGGTGCAGGAGGAGCCACAGGAGCCACCGGCCCCACTGGCACTGCACCCGCTTCTGCAGCCCTTCTCTACTCTCTTAGCACTACTACAACCGGCTTGACTGGCGGAGCTTCCTACATTCTCAAATGCACCTCCCAAGATGCCGTGTTGGCGGGTCTTAGTGGATATGATCCTGTCACAGGCTATTTCACCAACCAGTCCTCGGATGCCCTAGCCATCCAAGCTGATGTACGCCTCAATACAGACCAGGGCAACTTAGATGTAGATTTCCGCAAATCCGACGGAGTCACGGATTCCTCCGTCTGGCGCTCGCAATTCCTCGGATACTCTGATACTTCCATGAGTCAAACTGTGCTACTGCAGCCTTCAGAATACATGTATGTCCAGTATATGCTGGAAGGCCCAACAGGTTACTCCCTATATTCCACACTCACAAAGCAGCAATTCACCAAGTTAGCGGGAGGAGGAGGTGTAGGAGTTACGGGACCTACTGGACCCGCAGGAGGCGGGGGTGGTGGCACTGTAACTTTTCCCTACATTCTAGACAATGTGAATACACGGTCAAATGCAACAATTTCAACATTTTCCTCGTTTAGTGCCCTTTTTACGGATGAAAGCAGTGTATCGCAATTTTATGATTTGACACCTGCTTTGGATTCCGATACACAAATGGTGACTCTGGATGCATCGGTGACATTGGGTGCAGTTACAACAATCAATCAGCTATATGTCTATGCAATATGCAATTCTGCTGCTGATGGATCCGGTTCAACCTTAAATGCAACATCTACTATGAGTATATTCACAAGATTGGGAGCTATTAGTGGAACTGACCGCATAATTGCACCTATAAATCTCACACTAAAACGCGATGTGCATTTTGATGCAACACGAAAATATGTCCAACTTTACTTAGCAGCATCCAGTGCAACAACAAATGCAGCAACCTGTGCAAGTGATACAATTCCAGTCCGGTTAATAGGTCTCAGTGGAAGCGCAGGACCAACAGGTCCTGCAGGTGGAACTTCCTTGCCTAGTGGTATTTTTACAGGAAATACACTAATCTGGAATCAGACTGCCACCAATTATACTATGCAATCCACAACTACCAACATAAATGCATATGGATATATACAGGCCGAAGGCGCATCAGCAATTGGAATTAACAATATGTATTTTTCCGGAGCATGGTTCCAAAATTCCGGTGGAAGTCAATCCACCGGAGCACTCGCTGTAGGATATCGTGCTGCGAGTGGCACAAATCAAGGATCCGGTGCAATTGCAATAGGGTATTTGGCTGCAGGGCAAGGTAGTGGAACCCAACAATCCAACACAATTGCCATAGGTACAGAATCTGGACCTGGATTTTCACGCACACAAAATGAAGGTGCGATTGCCATTGGATATGGAGCAGCAAAAAGCACCTCGGGAAATCAGCAAAACAACGCCATCGCTATCGGCAGTGAATGCGGAATTCACCAGGGCCAGCGTTCTATAGCCCTAGGATACCGTGCACATTGGGCAACTGGTCTTTTGGCTCCACCCGATGTAATTGCGATTGGAACCTATGCCGGCAGTTCCAACGGATTATCCGATGTTCCCAAGACGATTGCTATTGGTGCCTACGCCGGTCAAAGCAATGGTTCTAATGGAATTAGTATTGGCACCTATGCTGGAAATCAGAATGATTCCAATCATAATTCCATAAGCATCGGAAATTATGCTGGATTTTACAATTTACAATTTAATGGATCAAGCAATATAGTGGCAATTGGTTCCTATGCAGGATTTAGCAATCAATATGCAGATGCAATCAGTATAGGCACTGCCGCAGGAAATACATCCCAGGGTATAGGCTCAATTGCTGTAGGAAGTGGGGCGGCTACTAGCTCTCAAGGAACAAATGCGATAGCAATTGGAGTCGGTGCCGGTGCTACCTCACAAGGACCCTATTCTATAGCATTAGGGTATCAGGCCGGATTCAGCTCCCAATCTGTCAGCTCCATTGTGTTGAATGCAACAATGTCTGGACTCACATCGGCAACTCCTGGATTATTCATAGATCCAATTCGCGATGATGCCAATCAGACATGGAGCCTGTATTACAATTCCACAACAAAAGAGGTAACATACACGAATGCACCTACCGGTGGAGGCGGTGGTGGTTCCTCTGATTCTGCTTATATAAGCACAATGATTGTGTACGATCCCAGTTGTGGAGATAATAACGGTGGTACTATAAGCACTACACCCCACAACATTGTCGCGGATCCATTTGATTCATGTCTTCAAGGAAGCGTACAAATGCCAGTTTATTCACTCACACGAAATACAATAGTAGTTAGTACAAGTGTATCAATACGAATTGCTGGAAACGAACCAGCTATGTATATTTATGCATATGCAAGTACAGGTGGACCCTTCGCAAACACGGATCAGATTATTCTAGCTAGAACGGAATCCATATCTTCCACAATTTATCTAACACTCCCTATAACCATAACCCTGAAACTCGGTATTCATTATGGAAATAGTGGAGGCATAGATTATGATAGTCTCAGTATTTATTTATATACAAGTGCAGGATCATTCTTGCTTCTCAATGGAAACATGAGTCTTACTTTTGCATCCTATTAAGTGGAGAACAGTAGGCCAGCGCGTCCACCGAATACTTTGAGAATATTCCAGTTCGTCGTCCAAACATAGATATTCATGTTGGGATGTTGAGTACATGCAGGACCCGCAGCCATGGAAAGATACATTTCTTTACGAGGTATTTTATCCCAATTCGCAGCCCCTGCAGGACGATATACATCTTCGCGTTCTGGCCCTACGCCGAATGGCCACATATACACATACCGATCATGCACAGCGACCTTCGTGGCTGCCTTGGTGGGTAACAAGGTCCGAAACAGCGCCGGTCCCTTGATTTCAAATCGTTCATAGGAATTGTAGAATACCGAGGCCCCAACAATCGGCTCCGAATCGGCATTGCGAAATGCGGGCAGTACCTGCCAGCCATTTGCAGCCGTAGGTGTCAGATCTGCATCGGGCCACCAGGGTACAAAGCAGGGATTGAAATCCGCGGCATTGAGATTATTGGGTCGTTGGTATATGTAGGGACCTAGGTCGCGTGTGAAAAGGAACCAGGCATTATAGGCCTCTGCCTCAGGTCGCTGGAGTACCCACAGGATCTCCTTGGTCGGATTGGAAAGCGGTAGCGAAATGCGGGCTTCCGTGGTATTCTGGGTGGCCTGGGATAAGATAGCATTGTGTTGTTCCACAAAATAGGTGAGTTCCGCGGTGCGCAGGGCTATTGCCTCGGGTTCCTCCACACTCACATATTCCAACATCATATATCCATCTTCCATTTCCAGTCGCGCGGGCATCGTGTAACCCTGCAACACCTCGCCACTGACACCTGCAAAGGGCATTGTAGCAGACATGAAATACACACTGCCCGTTGCGCTAGCAACAGGTTTTTGGACCCAGAAACGGCCACCGGCCAACTCAGGCATTGCACCACTCACATCCTGACCCACCCGAAATCCAACAGTCCTCTCATCATATCTTGCATCCGTATAATACAGTTGTTCCACCGTCCGAAAAGTCACATGAATGCGGACTTTTTCAGCATTTATGGCATCCAGAGGAAGTGCATGAGAATACCGACCGGGTCGCGAAAACCAGAACGGAATGGGAACATGAACGGTTACGGGGTCGGTTGCTGTGCCGACCCAGGTTGTGGGGCCGAACCCTGAGGGTGCGCGTTTGATCATTGCATTCTTAGCGGGCAAAGTATCCAGGGGCTCATAGAGCTCATCCAGGACTTCCAACAATCTCCCATCCATCGTCTCCACTATTGCGCCACCAATCTCTAACTCCACGGTCTGGATCAAGGCGTGGCCAAGGGAATTCGTCCAACTGTAACGGGGGCCGAGGAAGGGTGTGCCAGCTGCAGCTGCGGCAGCCTGGGCCGCCGCCTGTGCCGTGGCAATATCCGGCATCTGGACAACAAGTGTAACACCATTGACTAGTTCAGCGATGCGGGGGATGGTAAGGGATACTTTTTTACCGAACCCTGGCTGGCCGTCAAAGTCCACACGCCGCCATTGGGCAGCCCATCGTGTCGTTTTCCGGAGCACTTTTACAAATTGATCTATATGAGGATTTCCTTTGGGTGTAAGGAGATCCTCATATTGCAGGCCCGAACTCACACGGACCAAACTATTGGCAATACTCGCTGCCATTTCCTCTTTACTTCCGAGATTTGAAATGTTTAACTAGGCGCATGTTGGGAATACCGGTAAGTTCCAGAGCTCCCAACATATTGCCTCAGTCCCTCTTGAACAAAGAGATTTAGGGTGTGTGTTGGGAATGTAGGTATGTTCCAAAGCTCCCAACATATTGCCTCAATGCTTTCTTGTTTTTCGCGCACTTTTACGGTGTTTCCGTGTTCCTCCTTGGATTGCGCATGATTTCTTGCCTCTTCGGCACAAATAGGAAGCAACACCTTCTCCTGGTGCTGGCGCTTCATTCCCCAACGGTTGTCCCAAATTTTGAATAAGTACTCCAGGAGGAGCCTTGTTTTGCAGTGCCTCATGTCGCAGAGATGATGAGAAGGTCGTGGTGACCTCTGGCATACTTTCATAAAATTTACCATATGTAATTAAATTGTATAATATCCAGTGTTTGTAATTATTGTCCAGGGCTTTGAGAGAAAAGGGATTCACGAATTGTAGATTGGGCATGAAGACTTTGGGGAAAGCGGCTTCAAAAATGGCCCAGCCCCGTTCAGGACTCATTACAGGATTCCGCGCAATGTAATTTTCCTGAAGACGGGCAATTGTTTGGCGGGCTGTAAGGGCTTTTGCGATTCCTTGTTGGGTCTGTAATTTTGCAATAGCCAAGGAATTACAGGAAAACAGAATCATGCGACCACCTCCTACACGCGAAATGTAATTTGTCAAATGATACAGGCGTAAATCTCCACCTTTTGGAATTCCTGGAATTGTATTCACAAGGATTTTCTCTATTTTGCCAGTGTTGGGGGAGTATTTGTATACACCGAGACCCACCATATGTTTATCCACTTGGGATAAGATGAGATTGGGAACCTCGTCACCCCCCATAAATCTTGATATTTCACTAAAATGAGTTGGATCACCGGCTTCGTATTTTTTGCGTTCCGTTACATCCTTCATAAGTTGCATGGCTTCTTTTGCGGCTTTCTGGGATGCCTCGGCATTTATAGGATTTGTAGGTGCTGTTAGTGCTGCCGCCAAGGTTTTACCGACTCCTGATATTTTGTTAGCCGCGTGACCTTTGCGCTTCTCCATATCCCAACATAAATATTCCGCATCCTTGTGATGGACGATGTCTTTGGGTGATCGGACAGCAAATAGGGGCATAAGTGTTTGTGTGTAGAACTGCTTCTTATGGAAAAAATAGTATAGAATTGAGGAATTCAACATAAGATATTCACCGGGTTTTGTAAGCTGCATGAGGGAAACATTGGGTGGAACAACAAGTGTGGGTAATGTTGTAGGATCCGGTGGTGCGTTCATATGCTGAAATATAAAAGAGAACTTGTCACTATAAACGGTTTTCGCAGGACATGCATCAAACTCACCGTGAAAAAACCCCACATAGATGGGTTTTGATTGAATATCTTGAATAAAGACTTCTGCAGGTGTTGTGGCCATTCTTTCCTATTTAGGTGTAACCAAAAAGAGTGTTAATGAACACTCCTTTTGGTTTTTTAGGGTTTAGAGGATTTTAGGATTTTTGTTGGGATTGTGGTGTGTGGGGAATGGGTGTGTGGTGTGTGAAGTGTGGGGCAATGGTGTGTGGCAATGTGATTAGATCTCGCCCTCCTCCTTGGTCTCGCTGGCTGCTGCATCCACAGCGGCCTCCACTGCTGCAATCACCTCAGCGCGCAGCGTAGCGGTGGCCAGGGGCTCCAGAGGCAGTGCCTGCTGCTGCGCCTGCCGCAGGTCCCAGTTCAGCACAAAGATCTTCTGGGCGGTGTCACGATCGTTCATCCACTGCACACAGGCGCGCCAGTCCAGCGTCTTGTGTGCTGGCTTCAGACCGGTCATGTACAGGTTGTGCAGGCCATACACCAGCGGGCGGAACTTGGCGGGGATCTGGGAGCGATCCATACTGCGGGCCTTGAAGGCATCCACATAGATCTTGAAGACCTGCTGGGTGACCGCCTTCCAGCGGTTGATGAGATCCGTGGTAGGTCGGCGCTCCTCAGGGAAGAACTTCAAGTACTCCTCCAGACCGCCCTTGCTCCACAGATCCATCCACAGGAAGTCGCGGCGCGCCGTGTTGCCGCGCATCTTGCGCACCTGGTTGTAGACCTGGGAACGCACCTTCCAGCGCTTCAGGGGCTGCGAAGCGTCCTTGATGACCACGCCCTGGTAGCGCACAGAGCCGCGCATGCTGGCAATCATGCTGATGACGCCAGGAATGTCCACAGGCACATAGCCAGGGGCACCGCCATGCAGGCCCGAATCCTGCAGATCGTGCTCCTGACGATTGACCATGCCAATCACATCCAGCACCGGTGACATATCCATGCGGCCAACAGGTGCCTCGGCGGTTTTGGTGAAGTAGCTGCGGGGGGTTACCACACCCTCTGGTGCAGCAATTTCCTCAAGCTCGGCATCTTCCCCAATGCTGTAAGCGGCAACCAGCACAATGCGGGGCTTCTGCACAGGGCACACCACGCGATTCTCAGGATGCTGCAGGATCCAGGTGTAACTCACCGCCTTGTCCAGGCGATCCGTGAAGGGCGCAGCGACGCCGTAGGTGGCCACAACCGCCTCATGGAACAGCTCGGCGAAAGAGCGGGTGCTGAAGTACCGGCACTTGGCGTCAAGAGTGGAGCGAGTGTGGATGCGCCAGCTCTCACTGCTCGCATCCCAGAACTGGCCGATCATAACACCGTCCACAAACTCCTCCATGAGGATCTCGGAGGCGGAACCCAGTGCAGGGAAGCCCTCACCCGTCTCGGACTTGAAGGCCGTCACACTGACAGGCTTGTTGGTGGCCGTGTTCCACACTACGGAGCGGAAGGCACCCACATGGGCCACCTTCATGTCGCTCTGACCCTTCACATAGCGGATCATGGCCAGTGCAGTCTCAGGCACCTCATACACCGACAGCTTGCCACCCTCCTCACTGCTGAGGTAGGTCTTCAGGGCAGTCCAGGTGGTGTAAGTAGAAATCAGGGAAGTGAAAGTAGTTGCCATTTTGAAAGGAATGGAATGTAAAGTATCTGAAAGGAAATAACGAAAGGAAATGCTTAAGCTGAAAGGAAAGGAAAGAATGGGGTTGCGAAGCGACACAAGCCAGCCAGGGCTTGCCGAGGCCGTCAATTTTTTCCGCCAGGGTGCGGGATCCTCATCGGAGTGTGTAGGAATCCATAGAATTACCACAATCCCTACATAATCCAATATGTGTTAAAAAACTTACCTTAGTTTGTTACCTTTTATTGCTTAATTCTTGATTCATCATTCATCTTTCAACATTCCGGCCTTTCTCAAGGCTGGCAAACTAATTTTAGGATAACTTGTATGACTTTTGGTGTATTCAAACATTTGTATGGATTCCTCATCAGTTGCGGCACGCATAGGATTTGCAACATATGCATCCACATATGTTGCTAATTCATGATCATAGAGTGTAATTGGACTATTGGGCATTGGTGGAAGAAGGGGGATTCCAGCCTCCTGTAAAACAGTCCACTTAAATGCATGAGAAGATAGAAGTTCCCTCACAACCAGATATTCCTCATCAATTGTATGAGAACGAGTAGTATCCTTGAGCCACTCCACAAGCTTCATATAGGCTTTCTTGGCTTTTTGGGAACTGGACCAATCACCACTTGCTGTGTGAAGGTGGGAAAGAAGAGTCGTGATTGAAGAAGGAAAGGACATTTTGGAAAAGAAAGTAAGGAAAAGGAAATATACAAAGGGAAGAATTGCACAACAAAGAAAACAAATTCATCGTCATTTTTCATTTTTTCCGGGAAAATGCGGGATCCTCCAAAATTTCCTACAAACCTAATCGGATCCAACAAAAAATGAACATTAATGCGGTTGATTGCAATGATTGCGTGCCCCTTTTCCTTCTTATTTCATTACTTATAATGATGCATTCCTCTTCCTATAATAGACTTTACTTTATTGATAACGATGTAATGGTTTACGGTGTGTTGGAAAACTCATTCAGTAAAATATTAGACATAAACTGGTTAAAGAATCTGTTTCCAAACATGCTTATCTTTGAAAGTGCATGCAAAAATGGAAGAGATATAAATGGAACTAGAATTGGTAAGGCAATTTATGGATATTACATATATCGTGATTCCAACAATAGTGCATATATTAGTGATGCACATAAAGAAGATATACGGCAATTAACAGATATGTTATCAACCAGTTCAGGAATACAGCTAGAAATGGATTATTATCTTGTATCCAACAATTGTCCTGGAGATCGTATAACATATACACCTATAAATCTGTAAATAACCATCTACTGAGCGCGGGATTCCCATTGAACACCAAAAACCCCACAGGACATTAGAGGACTCCCATGTCAAATTACAATGCATCTGACGAATCCCAGCTCGTGCCCGAGCTCGGAGATTTCATAACAATCCTATCAGATATTCATAAATCCACAACAGGTCGCATTATATATCGTGATGGGTCCTTAATACGCATTCGTCCGTCTCATGTAAGCGATCGTGCCGTAGATTTTCCCCTGGATTCCACTACGGGTATGTTCCAGGATTCTCTTGGTGTACAGGAGCTCATTATCCATGAAAAGGCAAAATATCCTCATTATTCCCGCCAACTTGGTGTTCTTCCAGGGGAGAGTCTGGAATTCTATACGGTCGGAGGGGAACCTGCAGGAGAACCAGGTGTCGTCCAGACCATTCTTGCGAGTGATGAGCAGGATGCCATTCAATTGGAAGATGGCCGTATTCTCAATTTCGGATTCCTCGGTTCCGTGGATGCCGTAATCGTGCCCCGCTCCGCACCCGAGGATTTCGGAACTACCAACAATAATACTGAGGGTGTTGTTGCCGAAGAGGAAATTCCCTATGAAGAGCTCCCGGAAATAGAGTTGCCCGCCCCACTTGTGGAAGAGATTCCCACCAGTGAACGCACCTACAGTGACGCAGTGCAACGCGAAGATATGTTTGTCAGCATGCTCCTGGATATACCGTTGGCCAGACAGAAAAATCCCCGTATTCTGCGTCGGCTCTATCGTACCACAGATCTGCTCTTGGCACTTAAGAATTCTATTGTTGTGCGTGATGGGGCAGGAAGTGTGTTGGCGGATCAGGCACATTCCTACATTCCCAACACGGTCGCCGATCTCCTACCTCTTCAGGCCAATGGAGCACCCGTTCCCGCTCTATTGCCGGTGGCCGATGTGAAGAAGGTCGTGTATGTGGATGCACTGCCTACTGAGGAGGGTATGTATGAGGATGTGGATGTGCGTCAGGATGCGACGGCACTCGCCGAGGCTGCTGCTTCCACTGCTGCCTTCCGTGCAGGCGAACAAATGGGCAATCCTTTCCTAGCTTATATGGACTTCCTACTTGCCCGCAATTTACCTGCGGTGGTACCTCATTCCCAACAGGTCACCCAATGGATCCGCGAAGATCAGGATGTGCTGCGCACACGGGCGCCTCCTGCGCCCGTGCAGGGCTTCCCCACGGATTTGCCGCCTGCTCAGGTATCCAAGGGGGATGCCGTGGAATTGACGACCGATTTCCTGGGGACTGTTGGGGATCGCAGCGTGCGTCTACTTTCCGCGTCCACTGTGGTAAATCGTCGGACGGGCACAACATTCCAGATGGCACCCGCAGATAGTGGGGAGGTTGTGGATCATGTGCTCCTTTCGGCGGAGGCCATGGTTACACGGGCACCTACACGAGTTGCCGTGCTCCTATGGGACATTCAGGCGAGTGAGGCATCACGCCGGCAGACGGGAGCCTTTTATGCTACTCTTATGAAAACCTGGGATTCACAGCGTGTGCTGAGTACCATGGAAGAGGATGATCGTAACTTGGCAGGTGTATTAGCTGCGCGCATCCCCACTGCCCTCCAAATCGCCGAACGCGGTGTCCTGACGACTTTGGATGCCTTTGGACTCCGTGCTCTGGAATTCAACGAGCCTCTTATGGATGTTTTAGTAAAGGCCATTGCTGCAGGACGCGAAGCCTGGGATACTGCCATGGCCGCCTTGCGGAAACGGGCAATAGCTGCACTAACAGCGGATGCTATGCCGGTAATATCCCCCATTTCTGAGGGGAATCCTCTTTGGTCGGAGGCCGTAATGGATCAGGAGGATATGGCGGCTGTGTTAGATGTACTGAAAGACCGTGAACCCACTCTGTATTCCACTCATGGAGCTCGCACTTCCTACATCCTCTCCCTCGCGAATGGGACACTGTTGGATGTGTGGTATGGTGCTGCTGGTGCTGCTGGTGCTGCAGCTAGTGAGGCAATGACCGAGGCTGTGCGCACCTATCGTGCCGAGCGCCGGCGTCTGGATCGCGCCACCGCCAATGCCCGTGCGGCCGAAGCCGCGATTGCCGCGGCACCCGCCATCAATGATTGCCAACATGTCTACCTGTTGGAATCCATTCGCAGTATTCGTGAGGAGGCTAAGCGATTCGCCGTACTCCAGGACTTTTTGACCAAGTATCAGGGCGGCACACGGGGCAACTGGGTCATTTGCGGTTCGTGTGATAAGAATCTGATCTGTCGCCACGAGCTCCTGCTTCTCCACGAATTCCTACATCCTGGACGTAGCGTAGCACTGCATAAAACACTGCTTCTGGAGTTCAGTGGGCCCGTATTTGAGGGCGCCTATATCTGTAAGAATTGCGGGCAGAAAATCGCAGACCTGGAATTTGATACGCACCTGGAATTTGACGATGAGGGCCGGCCCCTTGTGGGTCGCACTGTAGTTGCACCTACAAAGAAGGTAGTGAAGGAAGGAGAAGAGGGCAAGGAGGGGGAGGAAGGCAAGGAAGATGAGGAAGAAGTGACCGAGGATGCCATTGGAGCATTCGTGCTTGCCGACGAAGCCAAAGAAAAGGACAGTTTCTCTTACGAGGGTGAGGATCTCAAGATGTATTATCTTGCCCGCACTATCCTGGAATACTGTGGCATTTCCCCGACGCCCGAATTGTATGATCGCATAATTTCCTCTGCACGCGATTTTGCAAAAGAGCGTATTCCTACATACGAAAAATATATGGCTCGTATGCGAAAGGCCGAGGCGGATAAGAAACCCCTGAAACTACCAGCCCAGCACGAAGTCTTTGTTGCAAATATGCACATTGCACTAATTGGAGCCCTGGTAACCCTGGAAATTCAGACGGGAGATATGGCTATTCCGTTTCCTGCGCATGGATGTAAGTTGGAGCGCGGCGGGTTTCCCCTGGAGGCCGAGGGCAATGGTTGCCTTGCCTATGTGGCCTGTGTAATTGCCGGTGTATTGCGCAATGATGCGCCCTGGAATCTCACAACCTGGAGACGAGAGGGGATTCCTAAACGACAGGCGGCGGTAGGATTTGATATTCGTCAAACGCTGTTTCAGTTGTTGGCACTCCCTGGACCTACAGGTGTATCAGCGCCTCCCATTACAACGGTTACAGCCCTCTACCAGGATCGCCTGGCAGCCAAGAGAGCTGCGAAGGAAGCCGTGAAAGAGGAGGACGCCGATTTATATCTGTCGGCAGACAGGATCCCTACAGCCTTCCGCCCTCTTCCCGTGGTGAAGCTGACGGGCGAGGCCGAGGCGGTCCCCAATCGTTCCAAACTCCAACAGGATGTACACGAAGGTCCTATATCTGAAGTGAAGGCCTATGTCGCCAAGCGGCAGCAGGATGTCATTCAGGAAACCCTGCATACTTACCACAAGGCGGCACTCGCCAGTGCTCGTGGTCTGCATATCCTCTCAGAGTCCAATCCTCGTTCGGATGCCGCCTGTTGTTATCAGCGGCTTGGTGCTGTAGCCGCGACGGGATACGGAATTCAGTCACTTGCCGAGAGCCTAGGTGAGGCACGGTCAGCCGAGGTGTCGCTGTTGGAAGAGAGTGCCCGCCAGTTACGCCGCCGTGATCCTGCGGCCTCATCCAATGGCACCCACATCTATGTGCCGTGGTCGGCGCCTCAAACACGGGCCGTCATGCCCCAGGCCGATCCTTCCATGTATTACAAACTCTTCGTGAAGAACTGCTTCCGCGGGGAGAATATGGGATTTGCCCACGAATACGGGGCGGACTGGGTGTGCCGGCACTGTAAATACGCCTGCCCCGCTGAACTGGAATTCCTTACAGGTGCCGAGCTCGGTGGTCTGGACGGCAAGAAACTCCAAAAAGCCCTGGAGGAGCTGGAGACCAAACGCCAACAGCTCGCTATAGCATCCCTGGAAGGCCAGGTTACCGAGGAGAGTTTCCATACTCTGGAGGATGCCATACATACCCGAAAATCCGTCATTCCCTACACCTATCCTGGCGCTGTGCCCCTGTTTGACCTCCTGCAAAGCATGCAACAACTCCTTGTGGCGGCGGATCTACCTGTTGGAGATTGGGGACTTCTGCAGGAAACCATGGCCCGTATTGGTGGCCAAGTCACGAATTTGGCCAAGCGGCGTATGCTCTTTTCGCCCTTTGCCACGGTCTGTGATGCGAAGTTGGAACAGGTGGAGGGGCGCATGGTGGAATTGTTGGGAGCGCGGCCATCCGAGGCAATGCGCAACAATATCCGAACCACTGTGGAAAGTCTCAAGGCAATCACGGCGCGTGTAGAGGGTGCCCAGGGCGCACGCAATCTCATTACATTCCTCGCTGTTCCTATGGAACAGGTGGCAAGTGGATTCAAGAACGAGAAACCCCGTGTCAACAAGTGGTTTCCGAAAGTGGCTCGTAGTCACCGCGATCTCCTACATACCATATGGGATGCTCAGAATGCCGTTGTCACAGCGGCATCGGCGGCACTCAGTGAGCTGAAGCAAGCGATCCGCGAGGTGATTGTGGGAATTCTGCGACGCGCAACGAGTTGGTTGGGTGCCTGGGTGCAGTACTGGATTCGTGATTTCCGTGGTGGTGCCGACTTTATGGACGATGAACTGGCCTATGTGCTCCAATGGTCTGTGGGGCAGATGATGCTGGCCTGCATGGTTGACGACAGCCCTTATTATCGTGGTGTGGCGGTGGATATACGCAGGGCAGCCGCGAAGTTTTTCCAGGGATTTTTCCTGGATGCGTTCCGTTTTGCCCGGTCCAGTGTGGAAAAGACTCAACTCACACCCAAGGAGATTCAAGAAGCCCTACTTGCTCGGCAAGAGCTAGAGCGTGCCGAATTCATCCGGCGGTTTGATGTGTTGGATCGTGATATGCGTAAAGTGGAACTCATTAAGAAGCGTCTCAAGATTGGTGACTGGGCTGTAGGAACGATGAAGAATCTTTTCCAATATGACGCGGACTTCTTTGAGTTTGAGCGTGGACAACGGGCTGCTATGGGCTTGCCGGAATTTGCAGGGGACATTACGGGTGGGGATGGCGGAGCCCGTGAAAATCCCTATGGATTCATTGAATCCGGCGCGGAACGTGTAGAGGTTGGTGTCAATGACCATCGTGCAGCATACGATGAGGATTTTTAGGACACTATATAGAATGGATAAACTCCTCTTAAAAAAATTAGTTAAGCAATCTATTGCAAATGGGATTCATTATATGCAACCTATTTTCCATATACCAAATACATATAGAAATAGTCGTGGCCAAGTAAAACAAATTGAGGTGCATTGTAAAAATGAGAAAGGATTTTGTGAGGATCGCACTCAAAATACTTTAATGAATAATATGCTTAGTGATAGTACACTCTGGAACAGTTATATCAATAATCCAACAGATACTATACCAGCGATATATGCAAATCTTGGATATGATATCGCTGTTGATGGGAGAACATATCATAATTCTGCTGAAAAAGTTCCAAAATTCACAATACACCAAGATTTAAGTAGATTTTTAAGAGATTCATATAGTATTAATGAAGATGGAAGTAATCTGAATCAAATCCCAATATATTTCATTGTGCGAAAACCGTTAGAATATACAACGACTAAGGTGTTAGAAAAAGCCTGGAAACAAAAAAGTGTTTGGGAAGGCTTGAAAGGCCTGGCTAAAAATCCCACCGAATCAAGTCATTTATCTGTAATTGTTGCTTGCAATAATTATATGTATTCATTTGGATATGGTCAGGTTGCAGAAGCGAAGAAGAAAGAAGGAGAACCAACACCACCAAAACGAGCCGAATTGCGTGATAATCAACCATCATATGCATGGGCAACTTCTCTTCTTGTAAAGAATCCATTTACAGTGTTTAAAGGTGTAATATTTACACCAGATGCAAATCCATTCCTAAAAACAAGTGAAGATTCTTTTCGTCAATTTGATATTATTGATGTTGGGTTTTTTACAAGACATCATGCAAATGAATTGTTGAGATATATTTCATTCAAACCTCATCCTCTTGAGAAGACACATGAAACCGGATCACCAATCCATGCATGGAGTTATGATATTGAATTTGAAATAAACAAAAAAGACCCTACATACATTTATCCTAAAATGTCTTTTATTGTACCTGAACTGGAATATAAACTGTGTTCAACACTGCAAAATTCAACCTTCAATTGTGCATCATTTATTGAAAAACTGTTCCCTGGTAGCATTACATGCATAGGAAGAACAACATCCTTTTCCAAACCATCGCGATGTGTAAGGAGACTTGGTTCATTGGAAGATGACCATATACGACTACTAAACAAATTATTAACAGGAAGCCATAACTTGGTGGATGAGAAATATTGCGCAGGATGCAGATGCAAACGGAAACAGCAAGCATCTGAAATATCACTTCTAAGAAATATATTTGGACAGACTGTGCATTTTCCCGAAGTAGAAGAAGCTGTTGGGACTGCTGGAAGTGTACATACAAATCCTATACGGTCAAGAAAAAGGGAGGCATCAGCAAGGGCTGTTTCTAGAGGAGTAGCCCAAACTGAAGGAAGAGGTTCAGGAACGAGGCGGCGATCAGTTCCGAAGAGCGGGAAGAGTACCCGCCGCTCAAGAGCATAACGAGGGGGATCTGTTGGGTTTGTTGGAGTTCTGGTGTTTTACGAGGCCTGAGGCGAGGCAAAGTAGCACGAGCACGCAATCGCTGCACCTCCTTCTTTGCCGTAATTCCACAGGGTATGTATGGAAAGCCACAGGCTCGCCATACAAACTCATCCCGCTCAATAAGTAACTTCTCCGTAAAGTTCAGATCCCCATATCGGTCTCCCTTCAAGGGATCGGTACCCGCATTGTAGATCACGAAATCAGGCTGGAACTCTTGAATGGCCTTGGGTAGCTTCTTGCGAATCTGGGCCATAAACCGCGTGCCATCGTCTTTTACGGAATAATGGATCTTCGTGCCAATGACCTTGCGCGTCCCGTTCCAGTCATTGTAGAGTGCCGGTGTATAGGCATCTACAATATGGACCCTACCCGCCTTGACTTCGGCCCGCAAATCCTCCTCGTATCCATCACCCTGATGGGCATCAAAGTCAATAATCATTATGCGTTGTTTTCCGGATCCCTGCATGCGCCTCACGATCGCCGTAATATCGTTAAACATGCAGAAACCACCCCCAGCAGCGCGACTCGCATGATGATATCCGCCCCCTACATTAATCGCCCAACCTCGCCGAAGAGCCCAATCAGCTGCCAGAAGTGATCCTGCGTATTGAAGTTTCATGGACTCCACCAGAGTTCGTTTCAGAATCCAGTAGGGTACCCAGCGCAAGAAAGGGATTTCTAGAGTTGCCGCGATCGCGGAGGAGGACTGTAGGGAGTCCAGATATTCTGCAGAATGTGAAGCCGCAATATCCCTATCCACATCTGCGAGTGTTGGTGATACAACATAATCCTGGATGTCTGACAATCTATCCGAAAGAGTGGCCATTATTTTTGCATACTTTTGAGTATCAAATGCATGCAACCATGACACGAAAGGAATGTTGTAGGAAGGACTGTAAATTAGAATGCCACACATAGCAGGTTGAAAGAAAAGAAATCGGAGTGTACTCAACTTTACAGGTACACCGAGGCGATCATTCAATTTTTCGTCGCACCACCATTAATCAATACAAGTCCGAGAGTAACCATGCACATACCGGCCCATTCCTTGATAGTATAGCTCTCATTAAATACAAAGTATCCGAGAATCATGGTAAATACATTGCTCAATCCGTCCCAGGATGCATTCAGAATCGCTAATCCCGATGTCTTGAATAACCAAATAAGGGTAAATGCAAGAAGGATATATGTGGATACACCAAATGGCATAAATAGAGCAGCGCCACCCATGGAATACTTTTTGAGTGCATAATCTCCAACACCCTCCACGAGAGTGAGGATGGTTCCTCCGAGTAATGGATGCATTTCTACTTAGGTACGAATGTTAGTTCTATACCCGCCGATCTAAGTAGAGGGAATGTCCGTTCTGTGGTATGCAATCGGCATTTATATTGTTGGTGTAGCCATCGTGCTATACATTCGGCCACGCACAATGTTTCGCGAAAATGGGCTCTGGCGTGAATTCGGATTAGTGACAGAGACTGAACAGACTATATTTCCATTTTGGATGTTTGCGATTATATGGGCCATTGTATCATATGCCTTGGCGAATCTGATTTCCATCTTTTTTGCATCGGTAGCTCTGAGTTCTACAGGAACTACACCAGCAACATCCAACACTCCCAACATACCCAACATAACTACTCCGAATGCCTCTTTTATTCAACCTATAAGTGGACATCCCAATATGCCAATGGCCACGCCCATGACTGCGCCAATGGCAGCGCCAATTACACCCACTATGAATACAAAGGCCCCCGGATACTATATATTGGATCCTTATGCAACACCGGCGCACCCCCGTTATTTATATTATGGCCCCGAACCGCCTGGTGGCCAAGTATAAACCGCCTATTCTACGGGTAATCCTGGAAGTCCCTTGCCTCCAGGGAGTTTGAAGCCGGTTTCCAATGGTGCCAGTGGGTCCACGACATCTTCTGTCTTACAGCTGCCCGATAGAGTTCCACCCAGTGCCCCGCCCAACACGGTTGCCCAGAATGTATAGTATGCAAAGGCTGTTGCACTCTTTCCGAAGGCCGGTGTATCGGGTGGCAGTAAATTGCCCACAAGGCGTTGGAACCAGGGCACAATGAGAATCAGGGACATTAGAATCACCTGGGCAATTGTTGGGATAGATGCATTTACGGCAATTTGTTTCCAATTCCGCACTTCCCCACAGCTATCCTTCTGTACACCCGCAAAAATCCCGAAACTCGTGCCATATAGAACAAGGCACGAAAGGACAAAAAACATCATGGTCAACCGAATATCCATAACATCCTCGGCAATCCCGAATACCGAGGCAACTCCGTAAATTAAGGCGAATGTAAATACGGTCATGAAAATGCCCTGGCCCACGAGGACCGCGAGGAGCTGGAAGGTATTCATTTCTTTCCTTTCCCCTGAAAAAAACGAATGGAACGCAAACGGACAAAAGGTGTAGATGCCATTCCCATAATTGTGCATTCCAAGAATGAACAACTCCGGGTTGCTGCTATAACGCGTATGACCACATTGCGTGAAGAGATTGCAGCGGCCGCAAGCGCTGCTGATGAGGCCTTTAGGGCCAAGGAACAGGAGTATTTGGAAGCCGTAGCCGCCTGGAAACGAACAGGCACTCCACAGGAACGCGGGGCAGCTGCGGCCGCCGTCGGCACACTCCAGCGCGAACTCGGCAAACTGGATGAGACTCGGCAATCCCAACGCTACCCACATCGCTTCATCCAAAAGATGGAACTCTTTCGGAGTGTAATTGACGCGGATACTCGGGATACTCGGAAAATACCGCATCCTGTTTTTGTAGAACGCACTATGACCACGGACCCCACAGATCGCACCGTTTTACTGTAACGGATAGGGCTTGATGCGATCTTCCTCTTTATCACAATCCACCTGATTCACTTTGTATTGGAAACAGGTGCCATTACGATCTCTGTATACAGTGGTTTCCACATTATCCAGATTGGGATATTTCACGACAACAACTGGTGCCGGTTTCAGGATATATACACAGAATATGCCTATGGCAAGTCCCATTAAGAATGGGAAGAATTGAATATGGTTGAAGAAGCGCAGAACCATTTTCTCCTACCACCAGATAGGAATTTCCGTAATGATTGATTTCGTGAAAGTTATGGAGTCGCCGGGTGTTGCGACATTGATTAGTTTTATGTTGGGAGTGGGGATTGCCGCCATGTTTCGCCCCATTTGCAAAGGACCCGAATGCTTACTTGTGCGCGGCCCACCTATCCAGGAGATTCGCGATGTTGTGTATCAATTTGGTGCAAAGTGTGTGGAATTCAAACCACGGGCTGTAGAATGTCCAAAGGAAGGTACGGTGGCTGTTGTTGACACGGTGAGTTTTGCGGATTATGAACCTACGGCTCGGTAACAGGCCTTCTGCTCGGTAAAGGACTGGACAAGGAACCGTACTCCCTGATAAAACGCATCATGTCTGAAGGAACCTCTCTGGAAGACATTGAAACGGGCAATATTGCATATAGTGCCGATACAGCAGTAATGAATGCGATTCTATCGGATATGAATGCAGTGGAAGAAGCGCAGCCACCACCTCCTCAGATGCCCCAATACCAACCCGAACCTCCTGCACAAATGCCACCGCCCCCTCCCATTTTTACACAAATGCAGGAGCCGGTGTATATGCAGCCACATATGCCACAAATACCGCAAATGCAAATGCAAGCGCAAGCGCAGCACCAGCAGCACTACCAGGAACCCAACATGTCTATGTATGAGCCTGTGGAAGAGCCCCAGCCACCAACACATCTCGCCCCCAGTTCCTTAAAACGAAACGCCTGGTCCCAGATTTTTGATGATATCCGTGAACCACTAATCGTAGGTGTTCTTGTAACCGTCTTTTCACTCCCGGCACTTCATACATGGTTATCCAAACGACTTACATGGGCCTACAAGGTGGGCGGATCCCTCTCCTGGATTGGATTCTTCCTTCAATTTGCGTTAGTTGCGGGGATTTTTACGACCTACCGCCAGATTATGCGCGTTATGGAATTAACCGCATGAATAGAATAGAAGTATGCCTACACGCAAATCCGATAAGATTGGTATGAATGGGGCCCTATTTGGCTTTGGTCTGGTGGCCGCGTATGTGATATATCGCCAAGCTGCCTACCATATTGTGTTGGGAGTTGGTGCAATCTTCATTCTCTATGCATGCACCATGGGTGATTTGGTGGGTTCTATCCTAGCGGGTGCATTTCTGATGCTTGCCATCTACTTCTTCTATCGTCCAAGGGCCGCCGAGGGATTCCAGGATGCAGCGGATGAAGCCGAGGAAGAGGTGGAAGAGAAGCCGAAGCCAAAGAAGGCCGCAGCTAAGAAGGTGCCCCCACCGGATCACGCCGATCGTCCCGCCGAGATGTTTGAGCTCGGCAAAAAGTACAAGATGCCCGCAGGCGAGGGAGAGGATAAGGAGTTTCACCTGGATGCCGGCACCACTTTCATGAATGCCTACAAGTCCCTGAAGCCCGAACAGATCGCCGCCATGACCAAGGATACTCAGGAACTCATGGACACGCAGAAGCAACTCATGGGTACCCTACAGACTCTCAAGCCCTTGATCCAAGATGGCAAGCAAATGATGGAAATGTTCCAGTCCTATTTTGGTGCCGCGAATCCTACTACTGCTTAGAATACCCATAACCAAAATAGAATAGCGTACACAAATGCGCGCATGGATAGTAATTCTGTTGGGAATTGTTGTATGTGCTGGGCTCCTACAACAACTCGTCGTCGCCACAGTGCGCAAAGAGGGGTTCCGTTCTCCCGTAGATGAGGTGGAACCCGACGAACGCATGAGTCCGCAAGAGTTTTCCTACAATCTCCTACAGGCAGTAAAAGGTCCCATTTTGCGTCTTGGAAAGCAATTGACGGACATAAGCACCTGGAAAGAGCGTATGGAGTTGGCGAAACTTTCGCCAGTTGAATTGGCACGCCGGAACTTGCAGGGTAACAGGGCGAGCTAAAGAAAGCTCTGGGCGCTCAATAGAAGTCCTCGTCAATATGGGAGTTAAAAAGCGCGTTACATCTCGTACAGCCCGTATGGTTGGCGGTGCTATGCAGGCCATGTGCCCTCCTGGCGTTTGGTGTATGGACACCGGTATGATACTCATGTCCATACTTCTTGTGGGTGTTCTGGGATATATTGCCTACCAGATTCACAAACGCCACGCTGTTATGGCGGAAGCACCCGTGAAACCCACAATTGTTGTGGTGAATACCCCGACAGCACCAGTGGCCCCAACACTTCTCCCTCCTCCCTCGGATCCTCGGTTCTCCCCCCTATCACCTGAACGATCCTATGATGCACCACCTGATTTACGGGGATTTCCGAGTCCCCCAATTGCCGCTGGTGTAGGTGCGATTCCCATTAATCAAATGACACGCGGTGTGCCCGAGCAATATCAACAAGTGGGTGTTCTGACGGCCCCCGGTGGAACCGAAACATCCGGAACCCCAACACGCACCATACTCCCTCTCTTTGGCCGAAAACTCGTTACAAACCGGGATCGCTGGAATTACTATACTCGCACGGACGGCATGAACCCTGTCCAGGTGCCGCTGGAATTTAAGCGGCGTAAATGTGACGATGATGTGGGATGTGATGAAATTACGGAGGGGGATACGGTAAGTGTGCCAATCATGGGCCAGAGTTATGTGGCCAATGTATATCGGTATGCAGTGCCTCGTTATTTACCTGTCTAGAGCAGAAGACGGCACGAATGGGAGTGGCAATTACGGATGGATACTTTGCATGTAGTCAAACCCCAATAAAATTAGATGCTGCGCAACTTGAAACAATCAAAACTTCCTACACCTGTTCCACATGCAAAGTGCGTATTGCAGCACACATTGGGAGTCCGCCCCAACTCGCACCATCGTCTGTGGGTCTGGCCTTTGACAGTCCCCAAGCTTCCTTGGAATACAATGGCATTCGTCACTCGGTTAGGGATTGTTTTTTAATATTTCCCGCCATGCATTCTATTGGGGATAATTCAGGGATTGTGGGGGAGCTACATATGTTGTTTAGGGGTGATGCAAACCGCAGTTCCCTGTATTCACTGGTAATTCCTTTGGAAATCGGATCCTCTGCAAGTACCCCCTTTTTTGCATCGCTTGGCACCCTGCAACGAACGCAACTTTCTATTGGTGCTATTCTTCCTGCGAATATGCCATTGCTGTTGTTTCGCGGGGCCTCTATCTACACACGCACAGCCAATGCACCAACCTGTGAAGATGGCAGAGTAGATAAAATCAATTATATATATGGTCTGAAACGGCTTAGACTCGCGCAGAAGGATGTGGACCGGTTCAAGGGACTATTGAATTCGCATACACCCTATACGAATGGAGGTGGTCCGGTTGTTGGGACTACTGCAATTCCTGCAAACAAACTCTCTCTCATAAGTTATATTCCTAAACTCCTGATCACATCCTCCAAAGTTATGGGCACAGGAACAAAAGCCGTACAAAATGGATATGTAGAAACGGCACAAGTCAAATGTCGTCCCCTGGATCCAGCACGAGATATCAAAGGGAGTAAAGTATTTGTGGGGGGTCCCGGTGAATCCAGAACACTCAAAGACGAGTTGGAAGATGCCGCAAACCCGAATGCGGGATTAGCAGAAGCCGAGGCTTCCCCAAATGTTGAGAAGATTGAATCAGTTCTTGCAATTCTCATTGGAGTTCTTTTGGGTGTTGTAACAATTAGCTTTATTGTATGGTTTGTTTTCAAGCATACTGAACTAAAATACAATAAAAACAATTTACTATATGCGGCTGCTAAGTTGAAGGAGGCGACTGCAGGGGCAAATGAAGCAACAAAAAAGGCCCTTGAAACGGGTGAAACCCTGCTTAGAACGAGTGCTGCAGCACTTAAAAAGAAATAGCTACTGCAGCGACAGCGCTAGCCCTATCATCTAAAAAGAAATAGCTGTCCTTAGCAAATGAAGACGCACCATTTGTGGGTGTTGGGAACATTGCTTTTGGGAATAGGTTTGTTGGCCCTCCTGGGATTTTTTAAATCACGGGAAGGATTTAGCGTAGCTGTAAGCCAAGATATTTATGTTACAGGATCACCCCAAAAAATTTCTGGCATTGATTTAACAGGATATACAGTTGACAACAATCTCCGTATTGGTGGAACTTTTGTGGAACGAGCAAGAGATCAAACCACTCCCAAAACATTCACAGTAGTTCGTGCGGTAAAAGATACTGATTCTAATATACCAGGTCGTTTCATTCTTGCCGCAAAAGATGGGATATACCTAAAAATGGTGCCCGTCCAATTTACGAAAACTAGCACTGGTGCAGTGCAGGCTGCATATCACGAAAATGATCTTACAAATACAGGGTCCAAATATTTTGAATATACAGATGCATCAGGTTCCAACCCAATGCCCGCAAGTCTAACAGACACAATTGTGCGAGAGAAATGGAATACAGGATCACCAAACCCTTTGCTCTACAAAACGACACCGGCAGATTTTTCCTTTAATGTGGAAGGATCCATCGGATACGGTATTAAAAATATAACAGTGGAGCTTGTGAAAGTTATACCTGACGGGAAAACCGCGGCGGATATGGCTACCCAAAATCCCAACACAATCAATCCCGCTACTCAATTGATCCGATGCCCCACTGGCTATAAATTCTTTAATGGACCTAATGGCGATAGTATGTGCTGCAAAGGAACCATCAATCCCTATACACACATGTGCGAGGGTGTAGAAGGGAAAGACGATCAAAACAAGTTATGCGCATTTAAGAAAAATGTGCCGGATCCTCGCAAGAAATTTAGTGGTCAAACACTCATAGACTGTCGTAAGTTAATTACCATTGCTGCCCAAATGGATTCCACTGCATGTCCAACATCCCTCCCCTATTTTGCAAGGGAAGACGATTCCACCGCCAAATGCTGTAAAAATCCCATACAACTCTTCGGAGATACGGGCTTCACATGTTCCGATGCAGATCTGGAGGATACTTCCAAATACTGTATTGCAGAAGGAACAGCGGGAACGAATCTCAAGGACAAGAAGACGGAAAAATACTGTAGTGGGGCGCGTATGATGGATACCGCGGCATGTCCAACGGATGTAACCGGCGAGGAAGTATTCCAAGCTGTAACCTATACAATGGGTAAGCGTGAGGCCGAACGCTATGATAATTCCGAGTTGATCGGAGAGAAATTGCCGGCATGTTTCCGTCTTAATGAAGTCTGCTTACCGGAAAGTGCCATTCGGTATGCACAGGCTCTCGGTGCATATTCTGAATATGACCCTGAAACCTGGGAATATTCATGCAATGTATGGAGCAGAAAGAACCGCGGGGAAATGGTGACAGGGCTGAAACAAGGATATCTTACAGGTGCTGTTCCAGTTGCGGCGAGCACAACAGCTGTTGCTGCTACAACCTCTTAATTAATTTGTAGTATTGTATCAAACTTCCATAATGAAACATTAAGGAAGTTTGGAAAGGGCATTGTTTAATGGCGACGGTTAGTACGACCAGTGGTCCGGCGGTTGGCGCGACGGGTGCGACGGCTGCTGCGTCTGCTCTTGCGCTTCTTTGCTTCTGCAGCTAGTTTTGCGGCATAACTGTTTCGTAAACCAGTTACACTGGCTAATTGAGCTGGAGGCGTGTATATATATGGTGATATAGTGGCAGATTGCATTATATCATGGAAACACACAATTAATATGCAAAGGCCTGATTCTTAGTGACCTCTAACTGAGAAGGGCTCGCCACAAATGCATTGTCCCCCATATCTTCGGCAGGGCGGTACATGGCAGTCAGCTGTTGTCCCTGCATGGAAGGACGCACCTCCTCCAGCGGATACATGCCCACATCCTCGGGGGATGCATAGCCCTCCAGGATTCCATGAGGATCAGAAGTCGGTGCCTTGAAGGAAGGTGCCACGGGGGCCACAGGCACCGCAGGGTAAGGAGTGGGTTGGTATTCCTGTTGTGCCGTGGACTCCTGTTGGAATTGTCGGACCGCCTTGGTGTACTGAGAAGTCTTTTGCACATTCCGCTTGAACATCAAAATGGCAAAGAGTGCAATAGCTGCAATGCCGACCACCGGGGAATAGGAAAACAGCACAAGTGTCATTACGAGTAGAAAAGCCTGTGATACCGAGGAGTGCAGGATAGCGGGAGCCACCTGAACAGCGCCGAGGGCCACTGCCGTAGCCAGTCCTGCAAGCAGGAGCACTAAAAAGGATTCCGTAGGATTCATTCTCTTTTCTGGTTGGCTAAATTTTGAGGGAACCAATGGTTCCCCTCTAACCCCTCCTTGGTTATATACCCCTCGCTTTGCGAGGGGTATATATTCATGAAGAGACAAGGCATGCCTTCGCTTCATTCAAATACATGTGATCAAAATTTGATTAATCAATGTCTATTCCTACACTACCTACATATCCCTTCCCCCTTCTCTCATCTCCTATGTCTACTCCCAGCTCAACTCCTAAATCAGTTCTCACACAAAAAGGCTATGCCATTCTGAAATCAGCCCTAAAGCCCGCAGATACCGCGGCAATGCAAAAGGCCCTAACAGTTGTCCCGTATGTTCCTCCATCCTATGCCAATACTGTGAGTCCTTTCAAAGTGTATCTGGAATCACCGACGCGCTGGTATTTGCCGCGATCCTGGGCCGCGCAGGCCTACGGTGCAGCCGAAGGGGACGCCATGCCTGAGGGGCTGGATTTGCCGGCGGCCCTGGTGTTTGGAGGTGCGGCACGGCCCCACCAAGTGGCAGCCATTGCCGCCTTTCAGGCTGCAGGGAATTGCGGCATCATTTGTCTCCCCTGTGGCTACGGCAAAACCTTCACGGCCATTAAGATTGCCCTGACTCTGCGAAAACGCTTTCTCATCGTAGTCCACAAGGAGTTCCTTATGAATCAGTGGTCAGGAGAACTCAAGACCCTTGTGCCAGGCATTCGCATCGGTCGCGTGCAGGGCGAACGCTGTGAAATTGGGGAGGAATATGACTGTGCAATTGCCATGATTCAGACCATTTGTTCGCGTTCCTATCCCACCGGCATGTTCAGTGGATTTGGGCTCGCCATCTTTGACGAGGCGCATCATCTGGCCGCCGAGCATTTCTCGCAAACACTGCAGCGCATTCAATGCAAGGCCATGCTTGGACTTACCGCAACCCCAACACGCACCGATGGACTCACGAAAGTGTTTGAATGGTTTCTGGGGCCGATTTGCTACCAGATCCGCTCACGGGATGCCGATAAGTCTGTTGGGGTTGAGGTGATGCGCTATTCGGCCGCGGATCCCGAGTATGCCGATCCACCTCTGGACTGGAAAGGGGATGTCGTGCGGGCACGGCTGATTAACCAAATTGCGGATTTCGTCCCACGCACAGCGGCGCTACTGGATTGGATGGCTGAACGACTGCGTGAGGAACCGGATCGGCAACTGTTGGTGCTATCGGATCGTCGCGAACACCTGGCGGCATTTGAGGCAGGCTTCAAGGCCCGTGGCTTCACCTCCGTAGGCTATTATGTGGGCCAGATGAAACAGAAGGATCTGGAAATCTCAGCAGGGAAGCGAATCATTCTGGCGACCTTTGCCATGGCCGCGGAGGGGTTTAATGTCCCAACACTCAATACGGTCCTCCTGGCGACACCGAAATCGGCCGTGGAACAGGCAGTGGGACGCGTGCTGCGCCAGCGACCTGAGGAACGAAAAGTGGCGCCTCTGATTTGTGATGTGCTGGATTCGGTCTTCGCAGAATGCCATGGACAGTGGCGCAAACGGGCGAAACTGTACAAGTCGTGCGGGTATAAGATTCGGTGGTATGGCGAAGCTAGGGAGGAGGTTGTTGGGGGTTCGGAAAGTGAAGGGGAGGATGTTGATGGCGCAGCGAGTTCTGGGAAATCAGGAAAGAAAGAGAAGAAGTGCATGATTGAGGATTCGCCAGAAGATTTAATTGAAAGTGGGTTCTTTGGGAAGGTTTAACTATTATTTACAAGTTGCATTGCTGAAAGCATGTAAAATCCATTAATTCCATCACTTATAAAACTTGTAGTCAAAGGCCTATTAAACCCTGTATTAATAGTATATTGGCCTGGTCCTGTTGAAAAGTTAGTAAAGAATGGGGAATTAAAATCAATTGTTTGATTAAATGATGATGGATTTGATATTAATATACAAATATGTTGTCCTGCAGCACCAACACCTGCTGAAAGTGTTATTGATGTTACTGTTGATGATCCAATATTTAGAACAATTTTAAATAAATTTCCTTTTGTTGAATCAATTGAAACAGTTTGGGATGTAGATGTCACAGTATATGTTTCTACATAAGATGCTGCCATATACCCATTTGAAGTTGTAATGTTTCCATATGAAGACATACTTCCATTAGTAGTAGCAATATTGCCGTATGCAGTAATAGTTCCAGCAGCAGTTGTAGCAGCAATAGGTCCACTCGTAATAATCTGGTTATCGGTAGTAGCAGTTGCATTTACAGCAATAGCGTTGTATACTCCTACACCAACAGAGGCATTGGGACCCACAAGCACGGATCCAGTAGCACCAGCATCAGAAGATACATACAGAGATCCTATATTTGCCTTGATATTCCCCTTGGTAGTTGTGATATCACCTAGAGTAAAGACAGGGTTGCCCTGATCCTCAAGAGGAGTATACTGATCATCGGTGTTATTAGGAATGTATTCAGGCTTGTCAGTACTAAATGTAGCAAATACGGAGCAGTTGGGATCAATAAAGGCGGTGCCGATATCCTCGTGATACACACCCACCATGTAACGAGTTACGCCAGGATTTGCAGTAGGATACAGCTTGCGGCCAGTCTCACGCAGAATTACACCAGCCACATTGAGTCCTGAAGGAATGGTGGCAGCAGTAAAGGAGCCGCTCCAGGTGTAGGTTCCAGCATCGTAAGTTCTGGAATAGAGGTAGATGTGAGATGCATAAGCAGCGGTAGTTATGTAGGAACGCTTCGGTACATTCTGCCGCATAAGCAGACCACCAACGGAAGACATTCGGGTTTCTACAGAAGGTCCAGGGTTTTATTTCCAGACTTTAGTACTTTTTGGACTTTCTGGTATTCCTATACTTTTTAACTTTGCGGCATCGGCGATTCTTTCTGGATTTGCATTTACTGCTACTAGACTTGCATGTTCGCCATTGCTGATCCGAATGTAATGTCATCTAGTTTTACTTTTTTACAGATGTAATCCGAATTAGGGCCGCATACATTGGAATATTCTAAATATCCAGAATTATACAATGGAAAGATCCGATTAAATATACCATCTATATCCACATCAATTTCAGGAGGATAATCAGAAATAAAGGATGTAATGTATTTATTTCCATTTGTTTTATAGTTTATGGTAACATCACCAATTGTTATACTCATTTCTGAATAAATGTAACAATTAATTCAACTTCAGATCAGTTTAATGCCTGCGGCTACTCTTGGACTTTTTGGCTTTTTTGCGGTAGGTCTTGCGGCCATTCTTACGACTGCGTCTAGCCCCACCCAGGCGGGCAGCATGAGCCACAACTTCATTGAAGGCTGTAATACCATCGGGAAGTGTGGCGCCGCCCTCGGTACTGGGGGTAAAATGGAATCCTGCAGAAGTCGCGGGATAGACTGGCATTTCCGAGCCAGGTGCACGATAGCATGAGGCATCGTAGGCATTTCCGTTGCCATAACCAGCACCAGTCTGGGCATACTCAAAATTCGGGACACGCTCCGACAGACTACCGCCCGCTTGGACGGATGGAGTAGTCGTGTTGGGAGTCAGGGAATATCCAAAGGCGGCACGGGCATCGGGCATAGGCACGGTGGCAGTAAAAGGATTCTGCATACCGGCACGGGGATCACAAGGAACCGCAACCCTTACAGGTTCCGCGATAGGTCCATGGCCACCGATGTTCTGGCCTACGGCCATTTCAAATCCGCCCTTGTTTCCACCGCGCATACGGTATTTGCGAGTTTGTCTTCCACCCAGCCAGGCTACTTGGGGCTTCCCACATTGGCCGCCGCGCAGCTTCCAGGCACATCCGCAACCGCCGCTCACGCTTCGGCGGGAACTCTTACTGCCGCCGCGCAGTGCACTGCAACCCTGACGCATACCTCCACGCAGTGCACTGCAACCCTGCCGACGACCTCCCTGTTTTCCAGCAAGAGCAGCAAGTTGTGCGGCGCTCATTACATTGTAACCGCCCTTCTGGGCAACGGGCATGCCCACCTGGGCAAGCTCAGGATTCGCAGGAGTTTCCAGAGCACCGGGACGCATCTGGGTGTAACATTCATTTGTATGTTGGTTTTCGGCGTATGGGACACCGTTCTCGGACATAAAAGATGCCTCGGGATTCACGGCTAACCCACCGCCATACAGGTTGCTCTTTAACGCGCACCGGCGTTGGTGCAGCTTTTGAACAGCGCGATTCATTCCTCTACTTGTAGGATGCAAAAAACTTACCTTTATTTCCTACATAAATTCCAAATTCCATGATCGTAATGTTAAAAGAAGTAAAATACATAAAGTCTACTCATTTTCATCTTCCTCCTCTTCTTCCTCTTCCTAATCCTCTTCCTAATCCTCTTCCTCTTCCTCTTCCTCTTCCTCCTCTTCTTCCTCTTCCTTCTCATCATTATTATAGGCATGTTCCATTTCCATGACAGCATTGAATGCTTTGCGATAACTCTCAGCCAAGGTAGCTTGTTCAGGATCCGATAGATCCAAGGCTGCCTTTACTTCTTCAGGATGCAAGGTTGCATCACACACTAGTTCTTTCTCCGCATTTCCAAGAGCTAATAATTGACTTTTTGTTTTGTGTTGCCAACATTTCCCAAATGCCTCACTCATAGGATTTTCCAAAATAGATTTTAACCAAACTAAAAAAGCATCACGACTGATTTGCTGTCCAGGTTTTTCGTGATTATTCAGTGTTAGATTCTGACGATAATGCTTAAACTGAATAATATTTTCATCGCCCATAAACATTGCATTTGTGAAATTGTTAGAGGCAGTGGGATGTACAACGGGTAGTCTACCCCTATAAGGTATGTTGGGAGCATTATTTCGCAATGGAACCGAGTTAAGAAATACATTGTTTGAAATATTAAATTTTTTCGTGTTTTTCATTGTTTTCAGCTTCGGCACACGGGTCATTGGAGCATTCCACATCTCCTCGCACATTTCGTTAAATGCTTGCACTTCTGTTATAACTCCAATTTCGCTAGTAAGATCACGGGCATGTTCGCGAAGACGGCGGAATCGCATAAGTTTTTCATCAAGGCCTCCACCACCCTCTATTTTGCAGTTAGATGCAAATGGGTTTTTTCCAATAATTATTTTAGGAACACTGCTTTGTGCTGCTCCTAGTTCATAATGATTATGCCCTTTGCAAATGCGACCACATATAGTACACCAGTTTATAATGCCTTCACCATTTTTATATTTTTCATATAGTTTTTTGTGATAGAATCCCTTTTCTTTTGAACAATTATGACTCATGTACATACATGCATCGGAACGAATAATATATTTCATGCAAACTGGGCATAGTGCGAAGTTTTTTGCGGTTTTATCGTCTCCAAATATACCATTCAGTTTGGAAGCATCTCCTTTCGTCCATCCTTGCCAAGGTCTAGCCTTTACAGCACTTATGGATTTTAATAATTCTACAATCATTATATGTCCATTCATTCTAGCAATATCAATCGGTTTTTGCCCATTATCTGATCTAGCCTTGTTTGTATCAGCACCGCTATTTATCAAAACCTCAACAACATGTGTATGTCCTTTTTCACATGCAATATATAATGGTGTTGCACCATTATCTGTTCTAGCTTTATTTATATCAGCGCCAGCATTTATTAATTTTACAACAATTTCTTCATTTCCACTAAAACATGCAATATACAATGGCGTTGTTCCTATATCTTTTCTATCTTTATTTATATCAGCACCAGCATTTATTAATTTTACAACAATTTCTTTATATCCTTTTTCACATGCAATATATAATGGTGTTGCACCAATATCTGTTCTAGCTTTATTTATATCAGCACCAGCATTTATTAATTTTACAACAATTTCTTTATATCCTTTGTCACATGCAGTATATAATGGTGTTGCACCAATATCTGTTCTAGCTTTATTTATATCAGCACCGCTATTTATCAAAACCTCAACAACAGGTGTATGTCCTTTTTCACATGCAACAATTAATGGTGTTGCACCAATATCTGTTCTAGCTTTATTTATATCAGCACCAGCATTTATTAATTTTACAACAATTTCTTTATATCCTTTGTGAATCATATTCCCGCTTTGTAGAGGGGCACATGCAGTATATAATGGTGTTGCACCAGTATCTGTTCTGGCTTTGTTAATATCAGCACCAGCATTTATCAATAATTCAACAATTTCTTCATTTCCACTAAAACATGCAGTATACAATGGTGTTGCACCAATATCTGTTCTGGCTTTGTTAATATCAGCACCAGCATTTATCAATAATTCAACAATTTCTTTATGTCCATTTTGACATGCAATATATAATGGCGTTGCACCATTATTTAGTATCCCTTTATTAATATCAGCACCAGAATTCATCAATAATTCAACAACTTCTTTATGTCCATTTTGAGACACAATATACAATGGTGTTATACCAATATCTGTTATGGCTTTATTGACTTCAGCGCCCGAATTTATCAATAAACCGACAATTTCTTTATGTCCAGTTTGACATGCAATAAATAATGGTGTTGATCCATCATTGGCAGTCTCGTTAATATCTGCACCATTCGCAATCAGGCGCTGCACTTCATTCTTATTACTATCTTTGATAGCATTGAATAACTCCACTATTTGACTTCCACCGCCTTTATACAGTCTATGCTTAAACTTATATATATGTCTAGATCTCAATCGTCTCCGAGTTCGGGGCATCTCTCTAGTATGCAAAAATATTTTATAGCATTCCTCAATTCCCAACATATGGCTCCAAATCCTTCCAAACTCCTGCGACTACATCCGCCATTTGTAGGGTGGCCAGCCAATCGGCAGGAATTCCCTCATATCCGTAAAATGCACCGGCGAGGATTCCATAAATTGCCCCCACTGTATCCGTATCACGGCCAAGATTCACGGTCAGACAAGCGCCCTCCGCAAACGAATTGGTTCGGAAGAAGGCCCACAAGGCAGCTTCGCAGCTATCTACAACATATCCGCCAGACTTGATATCCTCGCGCGGGGCTGTAAGAAACCGGCAATCTAACACGCCCTTCCAGACAATCGGGTAGTTGGCAATCTCTGGTGAGGAATTGTAGGGCACTGAGCGAATCCAGTTGATGAGTTCGGCCTTGGATCGGCCTTGAATGGCCAACGCAGTCAGAGTAGCCCAGAAGCCGCAACCCCATACAGCAGCTGCGGAAGTATGGGTGGTTTTGGAAGAAGCAGCACCCTCGGCCCACACCTGCTTCAAAGGCCGGTTATGAAAGACCACGGGAATCGGCGCGAGACGCATGACGGATCCATTGCCCGCCTGGAATTCATCGGTTGTCTCGGCTTCCAACAGGCCTCTCGCCGCGTAATCATTCAATGCCTCACGAGTTGTATGACCGATATCAAAACATTCCCCGTTTACCGACATGTAGCCCTCACTATACCAGGCAAGATAGTGGGCAAGGACATTGCTTGGATCCTGCTTCCCACCGGCATTGACAATGGACGCCGCCAAACAGAGCATGAGAGATCCATCATCGGTGAAGGAACCGGCGGGGAGACCCCAGGTATCGCACACCTGCATGCCGGTAACGGGGGGAAAGGAATCACGGGGCTGGAATTCTACGGGCGCACCGAGGGCATCTCCAATGAGATTGCCGTAGAAGGCGCCTTTGGCTTTGGAAAGAGTGGAGAGGGAAGACATTGTGTATATTGGAAGGATCCCAACAAAAACCCCTTAATCAATTTTGGAATTTGGAAATAACTAAGCGATCCCCAAGATTTCCCAGCGTTCAAACATCTTATTCCAGGCGGCATTGACTCGGAATTCATCCACGGGGTGGAGCCGCAACATCTTGGAAGTTGCCAGAGTCCGCACAAGTCCCAGATGAGGTTGTTTTTCACCCTTGTCGGACCAGAGAGAGAAGATATCGGGTCCTACAAGTGCCTCGCGGCGTGCATGCCACACGGTAGTTTTAGCGGACTCCTCCGTCGGCACCCAAACCATGCGTTTTGTCGCAGCCGCCAAGGGAACGAATTCCACAACCTGGCGTTCCCCAAGTTCCTGCAAGGCCGCAAGTTCGGCCAAGGACATGTATTCTGTGAAACGGATTCCGCAACCCTGAAGAGCTTCATCGGCCACCCACATTTCCAACATCTCCCCTACGCGCCTCCATCGCTCCTCAAAACTGGCGGTCTGGAATACCGCCTTGCCACGCCAGGCAAGGACATCTTCCAGGACGATATCGCCATTGTCCGAGTAGGCGGAGAAGATAGCGCCTTCTTTGGCCAAGGTCTCGGCGAGACGCATACGGATCACGAAGGGCTGTTGTTTGCCGGTAACGGGAGGAAAGAAGGCGCAGATGGGTGTTGGGGTTTGGGGACTCGGCGGGGCAATCACGAGGAATCCTGAGAGGACACCACGGGGTCGCAGGGCGGCAACGGCTTTCAGGGATTTCAGGGCGGCTACATCGGCCTCCTGAAACATACGGGTAATGCCGAGGGATTTCCCCTGGGCGCCCCAACCAAACCGAGTGAGATAGGCTTGTGCGGCTTGAATGGACATTTGTGTATGAGAACTTACAAAGTCTAGTCTGTTGGATCTTTATGTCAAGTTTTGGTGGTTGTGTCAAAAATTGAACATACACCCTACATGCAGTATATGTTTGTGTAGCACCGTACCTTTCCTTTCCCAAAGTTCCTTTCCTTACGAAATATGTCTAACGCCACCAACACCACCAACACATCACCCCCTAGCATTCTTGAGGAGTTTCAAGCCTATGAGGCCTATGTAACCAATGCGTATGCTAGACTACGAGAGGCCCGACTGCGCGGCATTCGTGACACTGGTGTTGCTGAAAGTCCCATGTATAAGCGATACTACGGCCAGACGGAAAAAAATGACACGACCGATTGTCCTTCATAAAACTGTACCCATATATCCAACATGTCCAACATATCCATTCCACCCCTTTCTTCCTTTCTGAATCACAAAAGCGAGGAAGTGACCGAGGCGGTTGTTGGGATTCCAGTCTTCCTTAGTAAAGTCAAAGTCCCTACACCACCTCCGCCAGCTTACCTTTGTCTTGAACTCTACTTGGATAATGGGGACGAGGGAGTTCGTATTGAATGCGTGCAGCTCTATGAGAATGGCCTTCTTGTACAAGAAGCGAAGCTATGCTTGTCCTGCTTTACAGAAACTACCGAAATTGATGGTTGCATGTGCTCGCTTCCTAAGGGATATTGTTGGGAGTGTGGGGACACTCAGTGTAATAGATTTCATGATGATGAGATGGATAGATTTGAACTATCTAGAATCCGTAAGAGAAAGAGTAAAAAAAAATGAAAATGCGGAAAAATGACACTTTTTGCATGCACACGATGTTTGCCAGCCAAGTTGCAGAGTTTCTTACATATCCTTCCAAAATGTCCACATCCGTTCCTAACTTCCGTTCTATTCTTCACATGACCGCAGAGGAGGCAAAGGAGTTTTGCACTACCAACAATCTTACTCCGTTCGCTGTCTACGAGGAGCCTGCTCGTCTGATTGTGCCAGATACTATGGAGAGCACACCGAATCGCGCTGAGATTGAGTATTATTTAGGCATCAATGATGTGTATCGTGTTGGAAAGGCTATCATTTATCGTGATGGTATTCAGGTTGCAGATGTGAAGCCAATTCCTAACTTCCGTCCCATTCTTCACATGACCGCCGAGGAGGCAAATAAGTTCTGCGCTTCTAACAAGTTTAAGCCATGCATTGTCTATGCAGAGCCTTCGCACATAACTACCTATTCAGATAAGGTTGTAAGAGATCGTGTGGAACTAGACCTCTATTTGGATGCTACTGATACCCATCGTGTTGGAAAGGCTATTATTTATCAAGACGGTATCCAAGTTGCTGTGGTAGAGCCAGATGAGTGCGATAAGTGTGGTGGTGAATGCGATGGCGTACATGCAACTTCCAAACCTTCTAGCACACCAGCAGCGCCAACAGCACCAAAATCCTTGAGTATGGAAAAGGAGAAGCGTGTTGAGCAACTGGTGAATGCTATTGTAAAAAACGAGAAGTCCATTGTGGACGAAGTTATTCGGCAGATGGATGCTAAACGCGTGATCAGGATTATGGAGGTGCTATCCGTGCAAGATCCAGATGTTGTGATGGAGGTTGTTGGTAGACTGAAAGGTGTTGGTGTTAGTGTTGCACCAGGATCAACCTACAATTCTGCCGAAGATATGAGAAACCTTTGGAAGAGTTATGGAAAGTAACTCCAAATTTATAGTATATACACTTTTTTATATGCATAATTACGCATTGTTTCACCTCTTTTAATTAGTCGGTTATGTTTGCGTTTGTGTTTATCTTTCCGCGTTCTGCGACCGCCTTCATGATTACTATTATATTTAGTGTGTGAAGCATTGGAGTTGTTGGATTTGTGTGAATTATTGGAATTGGGAGCAAAACCAATAGGTTTGCCGAACTTCTCACCAAACAGTTTTTTATAATATTCATATACCCTCAAATTATGTTGTTTAGCTTCTTCATCTGCATAAGTGGCAGATTGAATCGCATGAAATAATTCATCTGGATAGAGTTTCGCCGTGCATTTGGGTGGTTTGCGAGTTTTATCATCCAACATTTCTAGATTATCATATGCATCTTTTGTGTGCTGCCAACACATGCCAAAATCATCAGAAGCAGGCAATTCATTCATCACACTAATAAATGATATAAGACGATCTAATGCAATCTGTTGATTTGGACCATCGTGTTTATTGATCATTCCATTTGCCATACGATGTCTGAATTGTATAATATTTTCATTATCCTGAAATACAGTGTATGCTGAGTTTTTTATTGAATTAGTAGCAGTAGAATATACAAGAGGTAGTAGGTCGGGATTACCAGCATCAGGATAGGTTGGATCCGAATAGATATATTTGGGAGGTAGTGGTAATTCCGAAGGAAGAGGAAACTGAATATTCGCTACAGGATAATTGTACTTCTTCTCTTTTTGAAGTCTTTCAATCTTACTGATCTCAAACCTTCTATTTTCCAAAGGTGCTTCCCATACATTTTCTACTAGTATGTTAATAGCTTCTTCATATGACATTTTGCCAATTATTGAAGGGTCATTAAGTCCCAAAACTACTTCACGAAAACGACGATAGCGTTTGAGTTTTTCTTTAATACCACCTCCACCGATTTCTTGTTTACTACAGTCTGTTGCAAAGTAGTCACTCCCATATCCCACAAGTGGTGGGACAAATATATCCTTTTTATCTGCCTTGTAAATAGGTGAAATTGCATAATGCCGATGCCCTTTGCAAATGCGACCACAATTTGTGCACCACTCTAGAACTCTTTTGCTTGCACCTGGAATAGGATTACCTTGTGGATCATATAACTGTTTCTCATAACTGAACGCATTCCAAAGGTTTTTATGGTAATATCCATTGTGACTGGCCTCTTCTACACAGGAATGTATCATATACATACATGTTCCAGTCTCATGTTGGATATATTTTAGACACACAGGGCATATAGAAAATAATGATTCGTCAGGATTTATCTTGGCTAGATTAGATGCATCTGTAGTCTGGTGGAAAATTTCATTCGTGAAAGCAATATCCGCCTTGGAAAATCCCATCCAGAGAATCTTAAATGGCTTTTCTCCCAACAATTCTTTTATCTCATCGTTTGTCGTATAATCTATTGCTTTTTTACCAGATGGATCTATGTAGGATGCGTTCGCACCTTTCTCTAACATTGTTTCAATCATGGTTTTTACCCATTGCTGTGGCACCTTTTCATAGAGTTGAACTGCCTTAATAAGGGGTGTTGAACCATCTACATAGACTTCTTTATAATTTGGGTTTAATTCATTTTTCAATAGTATATAAAGATTATGCGACATTGTCACTTCAGGGTTTATTAGTGCTGCATCCAAAAAATCTCTGAAATATTCATTGTCATTAGAATAATATTTCATTAGTGTTTTTAACCTTAAGTCGTCAACAATATGCATTCTCAAAATATAATAATATAATCTCGTCCGTCCATTAATAATCATAGACATTCCTTTATCTAGTAAATAACGAATTGTTACATCATTATTCATAATAATGCATATATCTAATGCATCTAATACATCTGATAGACGATCTTTGAGATGAATATCAACACCTTCTTTAATGAGAATATCTGCAATTTCTTTATGTTTTTGTGAAAATTCTACATCATCTTTATAAATAAAAGATTCAAAAAATGCCATTAAAGATGTTTTGTTATTTGCAACAATTTTCACATTTGCACCATACTTAATTAACAATGCCAATAATGGATTCATATCTTTTATAGATCGTGTAAATACACCCCAAAAAACCGGAACCCTATTTTTAATAAGATTTGGATTTGCGCCCCATTTTAATAAAGCTTCAATCAATTTCAAATCAGATTTTCTGGAAAGACGAAGACTTAGTGGATTATCTCTAGAATTAATAATGTCCGAATTTACATTAATTGCACCCGCATTTTTATACTCTTCCAAGATTGCAATATCTGGCGAGGATTCTTTGAGTTCATTGGCCCATAGTCTTTTGTAGTCTCTCAAAAGGACAGCACTAGCAGTGGAGGCAGCCATATTCTCTATTTCTACATATATTATATATATAATTAGATATTATGTATGTGATTAGCAAGCAGTATGTTATCGGGAGTGAGTTAAGCTTTATACACACCAGCAGTCAGAGTGGCTTCCACGGCATCCAACATCCCTCTTGCCTCCTCCTTTACAACCGGGGCAACGCGTGGATTGCGAAAGTCTGCAAGAGGCACAAACTTGTCTGCATGGCCGTTGGTGAGGTTAAAGCCCCAGGCGCCGGTGCTTTTTGAATATTTGATGGCCGGTGCATCATCCATATTAGCAAAGAACCAGTTGGTGTCCACAGCGCCCGAGGATCGTAAAACGGGGATATGGTTACCAAGTGCAGTCAAGAAGGGACCGATAACTGAATGGTTCCGTGCATCAATAAGCCGAACCCATCCATTGATGCGCATGAACTTCTCACAGTCACGCTTGGCTGCCGCTTCATGTTCCTCGCAATGAAATAGGCCGAACAAGTTACAAATGAGCCATTCATATACATTCTCTGAGTGGTCACAATAGAAGCACTTAATGGGAACTAGGACAAGCCGAATGGGTTCCAGGGAAAGGACAGTATTGGAATTGGAGGAAACGGACATATTGGAAATATTGGAACTGCGAAAGAACGAAGGGACACACTTTGACTAGAGAGAATACATCGTGTTCATTTTTTCCCCAAAAATTGAAACGGAATATGCCACGATCCCAACACTTGTTCATCCCTTCTCTTACCCATCCTTTTCACTCGCCACCATGTCCCTTCCTATCGCCCTACGAAACGCCTTTCACTCATACCAGAAAACCGCAACAGATATTCAGACATGCCTAAATATCTCAAGTCTCTGGAAAAAACCCGCACGCTATTGGTTTGGTGTGCATTATTGCAAAACAACCAATCAAATTATATGGGAGGGTGTTGTATCTCCTCGCGATGAACCGGAATACGAGGTATTTGCTACCTTTGAAGGAGGGAACCAAATTACGGTGGGTCATCTTCTTGTGGATTTGCAGGGATTGCTGCACGACGAAACTGACCTAGTGATGGGCGAGGAGCCTATTGGATATCTGGATTGTCTGGTCATTGACTTTACGGACGAATCCATTGTTGTAAACAATTAACGGTAATTGGCATTCCATTCATTTACACCACATAGAACTTTTTGCAGTGCTGAACTAACCGGAACGCGACGGGCATCCCCAAAATCAATGACCCATATTTTTCCGGTTTCGGGCTCAATCATGAAATTATAGGGTGTAATATCCCTGTATTCAATGCCGGCATTCCAGAGACATTGTAGGATGCGTCGGACTTCGTCCCATGCCTGTACAGGAACGGCATCTTCGCCGTAGAAATCTGCCAAGGACATGCCTGGCACGCGATACATTAAATGGACATCCATTCCGTTGTAGGATACAGTGGAATGAATGGAAGGGGCTACATGCAAAGAAGCGGCCATGCGTTGCAGTGCAACCTCCTCCTTGGACATATCTCCTTTGCCAAAGAGGGATGCATTCTCTTCTACGCAGAAGATAGGCTTGGTTTTGGAGATGCGATGGAGGGTGTAGGGAATGTTGGTTGCGGAGGACATTGCGGAGGACATTGCGGAAGCATGAACTGGCTGATTGTACGAAATATCCTTCAATTTTTCCCCACACTAGGACCCACCCACACATGCTTCGCTACCAACAGGTCCCTAAACGGTTCCTGAAATCAAAGAGGATATAAGGTGCCTCGGTAATTCCAACATGCTCCGCTACCAACATACTCCCCAAAAATGACTCGGCGGACCACGCAACCAAAGTCTTGTAGCAGTCCACCATGTCTACAACTCTCATTGACATTGATGTATATACCAGGAAGTTTGAGGAATATCCTTCAGACTTACAGGTATTTGCAAGGGAACATAATTTTACTTTATGCCCTTTATCATCAATGAGAGGACAGGCATTGGCTCTCATGTCCCAACCCGAGGTGCGTGGTCAGAAACATATTGGACGGGCCGAGGCAGTCAAGTTCTTCCAGAACATTGGCATGGAAACCACGGACGCCATTCAACAATTCAATAAAGCAACGGGAGTAAAGCGTATGAAAATGCGAGGATTCTATTGTCTCCAGTATCCCTTTGAAGCGGATACAACCGATCTTGATAAACGAAAAGGCGCGTCTATTTCCGGTGACAAAGACTCTATTATTAATGGCATTAAGGATTGGTGGAAGAAACATCTCACGGAGATTCCGAATGAAGAATGGCAGATAGGGCATCTGGATCCCACAATCGGTGACGCCTCCGAAAAAAATCTCGCCTATCAGCCGCCCATTCAGGGAAAATTCCGAGATAGATTTAAGTTTGATCCCCATTTTCTCAAGATGTGGCCAACAGCATCCGAGTTAATTCCCAAGATGGATGAATTCTATACCGAAAAAGAACAGAAGAGTCTGTATGATGCACTTAAGCCGAAGTTTGAGTTACTCCAGCCTGAGAAGGTGCAGCTTCCCTAATTCGCCTCTCAGCAATCTTGATGTATTCCTGATTAATGTCAAACCCCACATATCTTCTTTTTGACTGAACGCAGGCTACACCAGTAGTTCCACTGCCCATGAATGGATCCAGCACGATTGCGTTTTCTTTCGTAAAGAGTTTAACAAGATGCGAAATGAGCTGCACGGGTTTTACCGAAAGGTGCGTATTGTAATCGCCCTTTTCCGTTTTGTTGGGTTTTGAGACGAGGAAGACCCTATCCATACTCTCCTCAACTTCTTCGGTTGTGAGGATGTTGGATGGAAAGAATCCTTCACCCGTTTTTGTTTCATCGGAAGTATTCATGAGGCCCGTTCCATATTTCTGGAAATTATCAATATATCTACCCTCAATGGGTTTTACGGCCAGACACATGGGTTCAATTGCAGGTTTGAGCTGCGGAGTCTTCCAGTTCGTACAAGTCTCTTTCAGCTTGTTTTTTTGTTCCGCTGTAAGCGTTTTATCCTTATCAATGATATGATCTTGTGAGAAAGCCTTTACCTGCGATTGGGTATAGATCCATCCCAACATATCGCGAATTTCAAATCCCGCATCTTCTATTGCCATGGCCATGGAGTGATAGAGACGAGGACTGCTAAATGACACAAAGGCGCCGCCAGGTTTGAGAATTCTAAATACTTCCGCGGACACCTTGGAATAGAACTCATTAAACTTCTTTGACTGATTCCGATCAAACTTCATTCCTTTTGGTAGATTCCCCACAACCGCAGAAGACCCCTTTGTGTCCAGGCTTTCCTTATTCCAATCATTTCCCAGTCCATCAAGAAAGTAGGGTGGATCTGTACAGACCATATCAATGGAATTCGCCGACATCTTCTTCATCATATCAACACACTCTCCGTAGGAAACTTTGTTGATCATATCGTCCAGATTCAGGAGGGCTGGCTCGGTGGTTGTTGCTGCTGTTGCAGTTGTGGTGGTTGTTGCAGCAACAGGGGCAGCAGCAGGTGTAGTGCCATGAGAAGTCAGAAGTCTGATTAAATCTGCTTTTGACTTTCCAGAAATTCCCTTGATGTTTCTCTGCTTGCAGAGTTCCTTGAGTTCGGGAATTGTTTTCCTATTGAAATCCATTTGATGTGTTGGAACCGAGGTAATTGTAGTTACTCACCAACTGCCCATTCCACTCCATCATTTTTCTCAGATCATGGAATACCCAATTCCACTTGCCCCATCAGATCCATCAAAAGCAAAAATGCCCGACATGAATTCCCCGCCATTCTGGGCCATTTCAGGGGCATATTGCACGGATTCGTTGCCTCCCATGGATGGCATTTCATCCGAGGCCACACCTGAAGCCGACATAGTGCGCAGACTACCCATAGGTGGCATGATTTCTATGGTCTGTTCGGGATGGCGCAGATTATCCCCAAATTCGGATTCACTATTTACCACGGTTTCCATGGGATCTTTGGCCTCGGGTTCGGGATATTCAATGGAAGGGGGGGTTTCACTGACCTGCCGAGTTGCCCGTAAATCCGCCTCGGTTTGACCAATGACGACCGGCATTTGTTTGGGGGGTTCTGGAGGCAGATCCAGAGGCTCAGCATGCATAGCACTATGATTATCCTCCAGTTTGGAAGTCACAGGATTAGTGTAAATGGCATTTTTAGGAACTACTGGATTCACTTCCTGAAATCCGTTAAATTTAGGAGTTTCGGAAGAGGCGGCATCCACGATATGATAAGTAAAGAACACACCGGCGGAAATTAGAATTGCAATAAAAAGCCATGCAAATAAGGTCCGGGGATTGGTGAGTGCCATATTCTTATACTATTTCTCCTTCGGTTTGTTTGTTTTTAATTTTTGCGAATATCTGGACCAACAATAGAATATGGAGGCACTTGTACAAACCCTTCTGGCTGAAATGCCTGAAACTGTATCCAACTCTGTAATTATGGGATATGTTCCCCGATTGATTCAGGAAGCTCAGAAACTGGCGGTTCCCGGTGCGGATAAGAAGGCCGCGGTAATCAAGGCTCTCCATGATATTGTGGATGCCAAGGTATCCAAGGAAGTAGCGGGGGATTTCCACAAGTTCATTGATGAGACAATTGTCACCACTGTGGATATGCTGATTGATGTGGCCAAGGGCCGTGTAACACTCGCGATGCCCCAGACTGTGGAGGAGGTGACCCAAAAAGTCAACTGCTTCCTACAATTCGTCCAGGCGATTCTGACTTTTGTATCAAAGGTAAAGAAAAGTCCAGTTCCGGCAGTTCCCTCATCAGTAGAAGCCGTAACATCTACTGTTGTTGCCAAGGCTACTGAGGCGACCAAGGAGGTTGTGGATGCTGCAGAGGAGGCTCGTATTGACGTGGAGGGAGTGGCGGAAGAAATAACAATGGCAGCCAATGCAGCTACTGTTGTTGCAACGGCACAATCTGTATAATTTCTCACTCCCAACAAAGAACCAATGAATAATTTGAATCATGCAATTATTGAGGAATCCGAATCTACGATCACATTGCCGAATATTCAAGGCAATAAAACCAAAAATAGTTTAATTGTATCTAACGCTAGCAATATTTCCATGGTAGATCTGGATCCTCTGGAGGGCATTGAACCCATTGTGGCAAATGAAGAGGATTTGCATGAGCTCAATAATTCGGCAATTCAGGGCGGCAAGCGCCGCAAGTCCCTGAAGCGCCGCAAGTCCCTGAAGCGCCGCAAGTCCCTGAAGCGCCGCAAGTCCCTTAAGCGCCACTAATCAATAATCATACATTGGCGTCCTACTAGTTTTTGAGTTGTGGAATGTTTAGAATTAGAAATATTTATGTGAGGTTTGTGGAAAGTGGAAGAAGGTTTTGATGGAGCAATAGAGTTGGGTAGGATTGGAAGATCAGGTGTAGGGAGTCCATGAGTTGCCGCAGTTTCTAACACAGTTCGTGCATCCCCTTTGAGGACAACAAGACCTGTATATTCAAGACTTTTGGAAATAGGAACATATTCCTCTTCCCAAATGTCATCAATTTCAATAGGAAGAATATTCATAGGTGAAGGTGTGCAGACTTCTACAATATAGTTGAATGTATTAATTGTCATGCGTGATTCATGATGCCATTTTCCATCTTCCAGGATTCCTACATGAGTGCCCCAACGATACACGCGCCGTTTGAGAGATTCCCCTATTTCCAACACATTCCTCCTCCATTCTTGGCTCACTTCTTCTGTGTAGGTAACTCGGAACATTCTTGATGCATATACTCTAGGTGAGCATACTGCGAATCAACTTTGAGGGAACCAATGGTTCCCCTCTAACCCCTCCTTGGATGGGGTCCCCCTTTGCCCTACGGGCAAGGGGGACCTTATTCATGGAGAGGCAAGGCAAGCCTTCGCCTCTTTCAAACATTTTTGCGCGGGGGATTCCCTAGAAGTTTTATTTTTGATACTAAATTTGTTAAATGATATACCATTTCATGATATTCCATTGAGATTCATTTATGCAAATAAATGGCTAGGTAATCCCCGCGTGGGATTATGGTGTATTATGGTGGTCTCGGTAATTCCAGAATCCCAACATCCTCCTAAGGTCCTCTTTGATTCAAGAACCGTTTGGGGATCTTGTTGGGATTCTGGAATTACCGAGACCACCATAATACACCATAACTCCCA